>Ga0315547_1000071_pt1 | contig 122152 bp, 108 predicted proteins | sample SalMarSW160240MG_2_FD_202542 | JGI IMG/M metagenome (GOLD analysis project Ga0315547, IMG submission 202542) | Salt marsh sediment microbial communities from the Plum Island Ecosystem LTER, Massachusetts, United States - Salt Marsh Sediment SW1601-240 ...
GTGCAGACTCTGATTTTAATGGCTATGGCTGGAAAAATATAATTGTAAACGCAAGCTTGCAATATTATTATAATAAATCTGATAATTTTGATATTAAAATAATAGGTATGACTACGTTTGCAATTAATTATCCACCAGATAATTCTGAGTTCGATTCTGGAGATACTTTCGATATAGAAGTAGTATATACCGACAGTATAAAGGCTCAAGGAATTATAGGTGCCACTATAAGGTATAGTTTAAACGGAGGTAGCACTTATCGAAGCGACAACATTGTAGATAATGGAGATGGTACTTATAACATCACAATCAATTGTGCAGACTCTGATTTTAATGGATATGGCTGGAAAAATATAATTGTGAACGCCAATCTGCAATTCTATTACAATAAATCAGATAGCATTAATATTAAAATAATAGGAGAAACTACATTTACAATTAATTTTCCCCCAGATAATTCAGAGTTTGATTCTGGAGATATTTTTGATATAGAAGTAGCATATACCGACAGTTTAAAGACCCAAGGAATTACAGGAGCCACTATAAGGTATAGTTTAAACGGAGGTAGTAGTTATAGAAGTGATAATATTGTAGACAATGGAGATGGTACTTATAACATCACAATCAATTGTGCCGATGCTGATTTTAATGGATATGGCTGGAAAAATATAATTGTGAACGCCAGTCTGCAATTCTATTACAATAAATCAGATAGCATTAATATTAAAATAATAGGAGAAACTACATTTACAATTAATTTTCCCCCAGATAATTCAGAGTTTGATTCAGGAGATTCTTTCGATATAGAAGTAGCATATACCGACAGTGTAAAGACCCAAGGAATTACAGGAGCTACAATGAGATACAGCTTAGATGGAGGTAGTAGTTATAGAAGTGATAATATTGTAGACAATGGAGATGGTACTTATAATATCACAATCAATTGTGCCGACTCTGATTTTAATGGATATGGCTGGAAAAATATAATTGTGAACGCCAGTCTGCAATTCTATTACAATAAATCAGATATTTTTAGTATTAAAATAACAGGAGAGACTGAATTAATTATTTTAAACCCCCCAGAGAATTCTTCTTATAATTCTGGAAATATTTTTAACATAACTGTTTATTATAATGACACTGTGAAAGATCAGGGAATCGCTGGAGCGACTATAGATGTAGAGATAAAAGGTTCTATTTATTTCACTGATTGGTTTGATTATGGAAATGGTTTGTACAATATTACCATAAATTGTAGTAAATCCATTTTTGATGGATACGGATGGTTTTTAATAGGAGTTAATACTAGCAGGATGTATTATTTTAACCAGAGTGATGTGTTAAATATTAAGGTCATTAGTTTAACCAATTACGTGTTGATTAATCTTACTCAATATAATCAATTGGTTATTCTAAATGGTACTACTTTTAACGATCCTTTTGAGGCATTTCAGGGAGAAAATATCACTGTTTATATGTATTTTAACAATACAGTGCTTAATAAATTAATTTCGGGAGCTATCGGTAATTTAACATTTAATGGAATAAATTATTTGAATTACAGTGATATTAATGGACTTTATTCATGGGAGATAGATACAAGTCAATTAAATCCTGGACAATATTCATTTTTTATTAGTTTTAACAAGACCTATTACCAAAATCAAACAGCCACTTATTATTTTGATATTAATTTTATTCATACAAATATCACCATTGATATCGTCTATGATGATAGTGGAGAACTGGATCCATTATATGAAAACGGATATCCAATTTACACATCAATCGGTGATTCTAATGTAACAATTTGGGTAACATTTTGGGATGTTAATCATTCATATGAAATTGATGGAGCTAATGGCAATTTAACAGTCATAGATGCAGAAGGTCCTTTATTCAATAATACAGATTTGAATGGTCAAGCATGGTTTACATTAAATTCAAGTGGTTATGAGGCGGGAGATTATAAAATGAATATTTTCTTCTGGAAAAATAATTATTTTCAATCAGTAATCTGGTTAAACTTATCTATAGTACAATATGAAACAAATGCATCTATTTTAGCATTTAATCAAACTGGAGGCCTTACTACGGTTCAATATAATGGAACACATTGGGTTTTGTATCGAAATTATAATACTACATTTGTAGTAGAATATATGAATGTCAATGATAATATAGGAGTATTAGGAGCTCAAGTAAGATTAACATTCACTCTGGGAGGCTCTACTATATTCGATGAGGTAGAAGAGACAAACCCTTCAGGACAATGTACTTTTGCTGTTCCCACACATATTTATCTCACAGGAATTTATACATTTACATTTACATTTTCAAAAGATGATTACAAAACAAGAGTAATTAGTAATTTCACTGCATTAATATATATACCCACTAATGGTTCTTTTTATAATATAACACAGCAGGACCACATAACTGGACAACCGACAACACTATGGTATAATTCTTCAAGTATGGCTTATGAAGGATTAATGAGTTACAATACAACGATCTATTTCACTTTCTGGGATAAATTAAATGAAGAATGGATAAATGATGGAGCCAATTGCTCATTATACTTTAATGGATTTTATTACTACAACTATAGCAGCGTAATTGATGGAAATTATTCATGGATTATCCCAACTTATAATGTATATGGTACATTTTTAATAAAAATTACAATGAGTAAATTTAATTGGGCGAATGTAACCTATGAATTTTATTTAACAATTAATCCAATATCAACTAACTTATCATTAATTGCAATCACTCCATCAGAAATTTATTCTGTTTATTATTCAGATGATATTTTGAATATTACAGTGTTCTATAATGATACAATAAAAGACGTTCCGATTGAAGGTGCAACTATTCAATATAGTTTGAATGGTGGAGCCTACAGTTCTGCAAATATTTATCCACTTGCCCAACCAGGTTATTATAACATAAGTATTAATTGCTCCGAATTTACAATTTGGGGAGATCAATATATAATAATTAACGCATCTAAATTTTTCTATGAAACCAGTAGTTTGAGATTCGATTTTACTGTAATTGGATTGACAAACTTGCTTATCACTCAACCCCAACAGAATTTAAATTTTAATTCTACGAATTACTTTAATATAACGATCTTTTATAATGACACCATAAAAGATGCAGGTATTGGGGGAGCAATTATTGAATATGATTATGGTGCTGGTTATCAATCAACCAATTGGTTTGATTATGGTAATGGATACTATAAGATAACCATATATAATTGGCAAGTTCGTGAAATTGCATATGGCTTAATTAATATTCGCATCAATGCTTCAAGAATTTATTATATAAACCAATCAAGACTTTATAATTATTACTTATGGAATGTTACTATGCAATCCATAGATGATAATTATCAGGATATTGTTAGAGGTGCAAACATAACATTTATTGCTAATTATATGTGGAATGATTCGACTCCTATCGTTGGCGCGCAATTAATTATAACTTCAATAGATGGGAATTTTATATATTTTTGGGAAGATAATGGTGATGGAAGCTATAATTTAATTTTAAATACATCGAAAGTAATCGGAAAAGGCGCAAATGTTTATGAAATTAATTTTAATATCTCATCATTTTATAATATTACTCAAGAATACACTATTTATCTTGAAATATGGAATAGAACATCTATTGTTATAAATGGGTTAAATCAAACAATTTATTCTCATTATCTTGAATTAGAACCCTGGTTTATTTACTATGGACAAGAAGTAACCATAAATCTATCATATATTGATATTGATAATTTTAATACTTTACTTTCAAACGCTCACGGAAACTTAACGATATTTAATTTAACTGTTCAACAAGGAGTTCCGGTATTAGTATATTCTGATATTAATGGATATTATTATTTTACATTAAGCACTGCCAACCTTTACGAGGGAATTTATAATATTCATTATAACTTCAATCTTACATATTATAATAATTCAATCGGGATTTTTCAATTAGAAATTAAAGCCTGCAATTCTACATCGACTATAATAAATTTAATACAAAAGGGGGTAATTTTGACTTATAATGGTACTGGTTACCAAGCGTTGTATGGATCAAATGTTACTGTTTTATTGAATTACTCGAATTATTATACTAATCAACTTATAACTGGAGCAATAGGAGTACTAAATTTTGATGGAAGAGATTACTATGATTATGATTTTGATGTAAATGGGATCTATGAATGGGAGATTGATGTAGCTTCTCTTGATGTTAGTTATAATTTACCAATTACAATTACTCTATCCAAAATTAATTTCCAGACACAGATTACTCCTACTACTTTAGATGTAAATATTATCCACACAAATATTACAATAAATATGGTTTTCGATGAAAGTGGCAATTTAAATTACACTGGAAGTGGTTATCGAATTTATACTTCAATGGGAGAATCTAATGTAACAATTGTTATTACATTCTGGGATATTAATAATTCTTATACTATTGATGGAGCAAATGGAAATTTAACTGTAAAAGGAAAAGAATTTCTAATTAATACAACAGAAACGGGTGTTTGTTGGTTTATTTTAAATTCTAGTGGATATGGAGCAGGTAGTTATCTCATAAATATTACATTTTGGAAAGCAAATTATTTACAATCGGTAATATCGTTTAATTTGTCAATAGTATCATATGAAACAAATTCTTCAATATTGGCTGTAAATCAAACGGGAGGATTAACTACAGTCTATTTTAATGGTACACATTATATTATATATAGAAATTATAATACGATATTTTTAGTCCAATATTGGAATGAAGATGATAATATGCCAGTAATTAATGGAGATGGGACTTTTGATTTGATATTTAGTGGTTTAACAAAATATAGTGTCTCAGAAATTACAAATAGTTCTGGTCAATGCAAATTTATTATCCCCACTCATAATATGCCCATGGGCATTTATGATTTTACAATCACTTTTATTAAGGATGATTATGAAATAGCTTTGATACAAGGAAAAATAAGTATTATATATATTTCAACCAGTGGATCACTAGAAAATATTAATCAACCAGAACATACCGGCTTTACAGATCAGTTGATGTTCGATACAGAATCTGGTTCTTATTTGGGTTGGCTTCCATATAATACAACCATAGAATTTTCATTTTGGGATATAATTAATTCAGAGTGGATTAATGATGGTATTGGGATTTTAAATTTTAATGGACAAAATTATTATGATTACATTGGGCAAAATGGAATATACGTGTGGGAGATATCTACCTATAATCTAGTAGGATACCAATTGATATCTATAATTATGATGAAAGATAACTGGGAGAATGTCTCATTTCAATTTTATCTTACAATGAGTTATAAGGGTTTAGAGATTTCTGATTTAATTGTAAGTGATTACGGACATGAGTTAGAAATTCAAGGTGGAATTATTTCAGGGGCATATATTGGCAACGATTTAGTCATTCAACTAAAGTTGAAAGATAATATAACTGGATATTATATCAATCAAAGTAATGTAATATTAAAAATTGATGATATTATTTATGAAATAAATATAATAGGAGGAACTTATTATTTGATTTTCTCAACTGGTGATTTTGTTGCACAAACCTATAATATATACATCTCATTTGCCGAAGATTATTATGTTAATCGCTCTATTTTATATTCCATTGAATTTTTAGAAAAATATGTTATAAATATATCATTAGAGGATGTTCCTGACAGTATTAGAATTGGAGAGACTCTAAGTATTTCAATAAAATTAATATTTGTTTCTCTCAATCCATCATTATTACAAATGAGTGCGGATTTTCCAATTTTTGGTGAAAATATAAGTTTAATATTTAATTTTGGTGGTGGTCTTGCCCTACAAACAATAACAGGTATTACAAATATAGATGGAATTGCAAGTTATAACATAATAATACCTGAGGGTGCTGAGTTTGTAAATATTACGGTTGTATACGAGGGTAATTACCAATATAACGGTGCTTCCTTAAGTTTTGCAATATCTTTAAGTAAAGCCCCTCCAATTGATAATTTATTTTTGATTTTTCTGGTATTAGCCATTATTGCGATTGGAGCAGTTGGGATTATAGGAATTATTATTATTAAAAAGCATAGAAAAGGCGTTGAACCGATTGAAGAGAAGGATATTAAATCTAAAGAAAAGGATGAAAAGATTTCAACTAAAATAATCACAACTGAGGAAATAAAAGAAAAGGAAAAAAAACCAGAAGCTAAACCCGATAAAATTGAGGAAACAGAGAAAGATAAAGTTAAAGAAAAGCCTATAGATAGAAAAATCTCCCCTATAGAAGAACAAGAAAAGCATGTCCTGAAAAATGAAGAAAGGATTGAAAAATTGGTCTTTAAAGTATTAAAAGAGAATCAAGATGTAAAAGTATTAAAGCGAGATTTGATAGAAAACACATTAAAGGGTGCAAGGGAAGCTGAAATACCAACAACAAGAGAAAAGATTCGAAAAATCATAATTCAATTTAGAAATGAAGATAAAATTGTTTTTGATTTAAAAGAGGGTTGGAAAATTAAGAATTAAGGAAATATAAAAAAAGTCATAAACCTTTTATTCCTTCTTCTGTGATTAAAAATATTGCTTCAGCCTCCGGCAAATGGGGTGCATCAACAATTTTAGCAACTCGTTGATCTCCTTTACCTTTTCTTAAATAGATTCTTATAGTCGAGCCATGGGCTACAATATTTCCACCAGTAGCTCTTGTTGGATTACCATAAAATACGCCTGGGTCTGATTGAACTTGATTCGTTACGCATACTGCCAATTCATGAATTTCAGCAAGTCGTAATAAGTCATGTAAATGTGAATTTAATGTTTGTTGACGGTCCGCCAGAGTCCCTCTTCCAATATATTCACTCCGGAAATGCCCGATTAATGAATCTACAATAATTAATTTGATATTTTCCTCAACAGCTAAACGAGAAGCATCTTTTGCAAGCATCATTTGATGGTCGGAATTATAGGCACGAGCATAAACTATATTCTTCAATACTTTTTTATGATCCAAATCTAATCCTTCTGCCATAGATATAATTCTTTCTGGTCTAAAGGTTCCTTCTGTATCAATATATAATGCTTTTGCATTAAGACCACCTTTTGATTCGGGCAATTGAATATTGACACATAATTGATGCATAAGTTGAGTTTTGCCAGTACGATATTCACCATAAAATTCAGTTAAGGAACCAGTTTCTATACCTCCGTTTAATACGTTATCTAACTCTTGACTTCCTGTAGTGATTCTTACAATATTTTTTCTTTTTTCCCAGATGGCATCAGCAGATTTAAATCCAATATGTAAAATCTCCATCGCTGCTTTAACTAATTTTACTACTGTTTTTTCTCCTAATCCACTTTCTTCTTGAATTAATCGGGGAGAGCAAAAAGCAATTGATTTTAAAGATGTAAATCCTCCTTCAATTAATTTTTTTCTAGTGGCGGGTCCAACACCAGGGAGACTTTTAATGTCTCCATCAAAATCATCACCTAATTCAGTAATTTCATCATCATCCAAAATTTCATCATCGTTTAATTCCTCTTCGTTTATTATATCTTCCAATTCAATTTCTAATATGTCGTCAGTTCCTTCATTTTTAGTAGTAACTTTTTTAGTTGTACTTTTTGCCAAGATAAATCACATGATTTTAATGAGTAATAAAAATAAAAGAATAAAAATTATAAAAAAATCAATAGAGTGAAAAATTTTTGATTTTTATAAAAAAGAAATAAATCTATTTTAATCTTTAGAGTAGAACAATTTTTCTTTTATTTTAAACAAATTACTCTAATGGTTTAAGAAAGGTTTTTAATTTGATTAGCAATTTTTCTCATTTCAATGAAACATATATCCATTCTAGCATCCATTGTGAGCACAGTTACCAAAATAAGTGATTCTCCAGCACTCATAATTATGAAATTTCCTTCATTTCCTTGAATTACACAAATATCTAATTCTCCTTGTTTTAATTCTAAAAGGACACGCTCGCATGTAGACAGAATGGTTGCACTCATTGCAGCAATCTTCAATTCTGAAACCTCTTCTTCTAATATGGATTGGACAATTAATCCCTCTGTACTTATTAATGCAGTTGATAGGAGTCCATCAACATTCTCCACTAAATTTGTCAACAAGTATTGGAGTTGTTCTTCACTCATCGTTTTTTATCAATATATAATTAAAATAGATTTATAATTTTCTCTTTTTTTGGTATTCGTGTCCCGTAAGATTCTTTTTAAAAACATATTTATTGAATATAAAGCAATAATAAATTAGAATCTTTAAATTTAATATAAATAAAGGCTTTTCGATTTAGAAAAAATTAATGCTTAAATTATCAAAATCAAGACATTTAATATAGTGTAGAGAGTATTTAATAAAAAAATTAAAAATTATAATTTATTTCCACAATATGGACAAAAGAGAGAGTTAATGGGGATGTTTATTCTACATATAGGGCAAATTTTCCTCATTTCCTTAATATAGTGTTCTGTTTCCTCAACTAGTTCTCTTTTTAATTGCTCTACACTATTTTTCTCTTTCATTTGATTTTATTTCTCTTTTTTGAATAAAAATAATCTTATCTGATCTGATCATCTGGAGTTTTTTTACGATATTAATATTGCTTTTTTAATTAATATATTATTTAATAGAAATAATTTGATTCTTATTTTCCTTTAATGAATTAATTAAAATCTCCATTAAAATTTACAATACCAATAATTTTAAAAATGTTTTAGAATAAACCTTTATATCTCAAAATAAAATTAAGATATAATAACAATATCGCAGAGAAAGGATAGGGTTATGTCGTATCAGAAATTATTTATTTCATGATAAGAAATATGAAAAATACAAGGGAATAATGGTTAAATTAGGATCAAGTATTTTTATTTGTACCATTTTCAGAATAATACAGGGATTTAGCTGTAAAAAAGGAGGTTAATGATTGATATGTCATTCGTTAGGGTGCGAGCATGTATTCTTCGTTGTAAAGAATATGTGATTATTAATCCAAATGATCCAAATAATCAAAAATTAATTAAATTATTTGAAGGAAAACATAGGGGGGCATGCAATTGTTTCGGTTGCCCTTTCTGAAGTTAAAGATTATTGTAAAAATGTTGAAAAGCAATTAAAGGAAGAAATATAATTTAAATAGTTAGAGAAATAAAAACTATGACTCCTACTACATTGGAATTTTTAGCTCTTAGATGTGCTATAAAAAAAATTTACTTTATATAAATCGACTTTCTTCTTTTAGCCCTTGATTTGTGATAGGAACCACCTTTTAAAAATAGAGGAAATTACAAAATGAATGAAGTGATTAAAAAGTTAAATAATATCTTAAAATTAATAAAAGAATTAAAAGAAATTATGGTTTATGAAGATACTTTCTGGTTAGATCTTATTAAAATTGAAATGAAATTTGAACATTGCAAAGAAACAGTAGAAATAACATAAAAAATCTTCAAAAAAACATTATTTCTCATCCATTCCTAATCTCTATTACCTCACCCTCTTTTATTTCTTCTTATTCTGATTCAATCCTTATACCGAGTATAGTGAAAAGTTCTTGCACTAATTCATAATTCTCATTTTTCGGCAAAAGACACCCCGGAAATTAATTTGAAAGATAATGATTATAATAGAAAACTTGGAGCCAGATGATTTTTCTTTTCCCTTTTCAAGATATGATTTATCAAGTTTTCCTATACAAATTTTTAAAAAGATTATTTGAATAATCTAAAGCATAAATTTAATTTCTTTAAGAGAACTTTTAATGAAATTTATCGCTATTTTTTCTAACGATTCAGTTAAGTCTTGATTGAACATCTCAAAAATTATTTTTAAATTTTTAAATTTTTTTTCAGGTAAATCAATTTCAAGTTTAATTCTTAAAACCCCCATATTAGAATTATATTAAAATTTGTATCAACAAAAATTATTATCAATTCATATCTTTAATAAATTTGGAATTTAGTAAATATATGCCGCACCATATTATTTAAATAACGTAGAAAGTATTTAATTCCACAAAAATACAGTATTAGAAAAGTTTATAATTTGTAATACCATGATCTAAAAGAATCTTTCCATTCTCTAATTATTTTAAAAAATTTATATATATATATGAAAAAGTGTAATAATAAATTAGAATAAATTTAAATTAAGCAAAGAAAAGTATAAAAATATAATCAAAAAAAGATGATTAAAAATGAGCAGAAGACTTTCTCGTGTAGATTTCATAAATATATCTTTTATATCTTTGGCTGGGGAGTTAGCTTGGGCTGTTGAGAATCAGTATTATAATGTCTTTTTATACAATGCGATAGCTCCTGTTCCTTTATATATTGCCTTAATGGTAGCAATAACCACAACTGTGGGAACTCTGGCAACTATATTTATGGGAACGTTAAGTGATGTGAGGGGAAAAAGAAAATCCTTCCTTTTGATTGGATTTATCTTTTGGACTATTACAACTGCTATCTTTCCATTTGCAGGGCTTTTTACGCCGGTTATTTTAGCTGTTATAATTGCTATTTTATTTGATTCAATAATGACTTTTTTTGGAGCTACGGCGTATAATGCTGGGTTTAATGCTTACGTTACAGATATAACAACTTTGGAAAACAGAGGTAAAGCTCAAAGTATTGTTCAAATGATGACACTAATTTCAATTGTAATAGTCTACGGCATATCCGGATTCATTATCGAAATGTTTGGCTATTATATTTTATTCTTTTTAGTTGGAGGTCTTGTTGGTATTTTTGGAATAATTGGTTCGTTTCTAGTGAAAGAACCAAAAAATTTAAGACCATTAAATATAAGTGTTTATACTCAGCTTAAAAAGACTTTTAGAAAAGAGAATTTAAAAGGATATAAAAACTTTTTTTTAGTTCTAACTGCAGCTGCTGTTTGGGGTATTGGATTTAATGTATTTTTTCCTTTCATAATAATTTATTTACAACATTATATTGAGTTATCAATGATAACTGCCTCAATTCTGATATTTATTGCATTGCTAGTCTCTGTAATTGCAGCTTATCCTCTTGGAATTCTTACCGATAAAATTGGAAGAAAGAAAATGGGTTTACTGTCTGTTTTCCTTATCAGTCTGTTTCTATTTTTATTTGCGCTCTTTGAAGACATTTTCCTATTGTTGATTACAGGAATATTGTGGGTATTATTTATGACATCGTGGATGGTTGCTTCAAAAACTTGGATTAAAGATCTCTATCCTGAGGAAAGTCGTGGTCAGTTTAGTGGATATCGTAATCTTTTTGAAGGAACAATTCCTATGGTTATAGGTCCAGCTATTGGCGGTTGGCTTGCTACGGAATATGGAATACCCACTATCATTAATGGCGTACCCGGGACTATTCCCACACCAATTATTTTTATAGTCGCAGCAGTAATAATACTTTTTACGATTATACCAATTATTCTAGCAAAGGACTTAAAAAAGGAAAACACTAAAAAAGTGGAAAATATTACAAATAAAATTGAAAAAGCTATTTCATAAAAAAATCTTTTTTTTTTAATATTTATAATAGTGTTAATAAAATCTATAATAACTTTTTTTCTAAAATAATATTCACATTTTAAAATTACGTGTATTTAATAAGAGATATTTGTATCTATTAAGATTGTCAAGCATATTTCTACAATAAATAGGTATTATGATACCAATCCTCAATGTTTTCAAAACGCGTTGATTTAAAATCTAAAAGTAGGTCACCTTTAGCATCTCTTTCAATCTTTTTAAATACTTCATTGCAAATATCTGGATTATTTTCTGCAATGTTTTCATTCCATTCCGGATCTTTTGAGAGGTCAAATAATTTTTGCCAAGATTTATCGTTGGCTGTAATTAGGGCATAATGATCGTCCTTAAATAAAGTCCAATAACTCATTCCACAAGTAATATAATCACGTTTTTCTAATAATCGATCTTCTCCTTCTACAAATATTGAAAGATCCATTCCATCGAATGCACTTAGTTTTTCTTCTCCAATAAATCCGAAAAGTGTTGGCAGTATATCATGAACATAAACATAAGAACTTTTAATTCTCTTAGGACCATTTATTCCGCCAGGTGGTTTAATTATAAAGGGTATATCTACCAGTTCAGGGTACATAAATGTTGGGATTTTACCTATAGCACCATGCTCTCCTAAGCTGTGTCCATGGTCACTGATAAGAATTATCAATGAATCTTCATATAATTCCATCTTTTTTAAGTTATCAATAAAATACCCAAACCAATTGTCACATAAGGAAACCTCTCCAGCATAGCACGCTCTTATACATTTTAATTCATCTTCGGAAAAACATTTCAAGCTTTCTCCGTAAATTGGTTGAATGATTTTATTTCCGGTATAATTTTTATCAATATAAAGATCTAAATATTTCTTGGGCGGGTCCCACGGTTCATGTGGATCAAATTCATCGATGATAAAAAACAGGTCACTAAATTTCTTATGATTCTCAATAGACTCTAAAGCTTTCTTAAAAGTTAATGCAGGAAAATAATCCTCCTCCGTTTTTCGTTCTTGAACATTCGCAAAATACTTCTTTAAAAGTAATTTGTGGGAATATATAGCCTCTTTATTTTCTTCAGTTTTAGCAACAATATGCTTTCTAATAAATCGATTATTCTCTCTTCGTTTTCCCGCCATTCTTGCCCTGTATTTATCATATTCATGCCCTCGTATCAAATGCCACTCGTCAAAGCCCAGGTGAAAATTCATATTTGGTTTAAACTGATGATATGTGCTGGTAATAAAGAAAGTTATGTATGCATTTTTTTTCATATATTCTCCTATTTGTGTTTGATGAGGTGGAATTGGCGTCCAGCCAGGAGCTTCAACAAAGTCGTCTGATCGAAGTTTTGGTTTTTTATGGTTAAAAGGAAAGGTGCGAATCCCTGTATGAATAGCCCGACGCACAGGAATAGTGGGTAATGATTCAGGATAGGCTTTATCAAATACAATGGAATCTTTAGCAAAGGCATCGAAATTAGGGGTTTTTATCCAATTGTTGCCATATGTTTCACCAGTATGATCCTTTCTTAGTGTATCAAAAATAATTACAAAAATTTTCATATAAAAAAATCAATTTTATAATATTTAAATCTAAAGTTTAACCTTTTTTTACTAAAGTTATTTTTTAATAATATCAAACATTAAAATTTAAAAGTAAATAAATTAAAAAATATACTTTCGCTAATTTAAAGAGAAAAAAATAGATGCTTTAGCGATGAAAAAGGCTAAAAAAATAATTAATAATCCAAGAAATGTTGTACCAGAACTCCTTGAGGGACTAGTCAAAGCCTCTCACGGAAAAATAAAGAAGCTGGAAGGGATCAGTACTCTAGTTAAGACACAATTATCGGAAGGTAAGGTAGGTCTTTTAATTGGCGGAGGAAGTGGTCATGAACCTCTTTTTCCCGGATTTATCGGAGAAAATATGGCTGATGGTGCGGCTTGCGGACATATTTTTGCAGCTCCTACACCAAATGTGATATTTGAAACCACTAAGGTACTAAATAAGGGAAAAGGTGTTTTATATCTTTATGGAAACTACGCTGGCGATAATCTCAATTTTGATATTGCAGCAGAGATGGCACAAGATAACGGTATAGATGTAAAAATTGTACGTGTTTGGGATGACGTAGCTTCAGCCCCGTTAGATAAAATAAAAGACCGAAGAGGTATAGCCGGAGATCTTTTTGTGATCAAGATCGCAGGTGCAGTATCGGTAGAAAAAGATAATCTTGAAGAAGTTTTCCGGGTTACCACTAAAGCTCGCGATAATACTCGTTCTATGGGAGTTTCAGTAGCAGCTGGTTCTATTCCTGAGACTGGAGAACCTACATTTGAACTTCCCGACGATGAGATAGAAATAGGTATGGGACTCCATGGAGAACCAGGAGTATCAAGAGAAAAAATGATTGCTGCAAATCCTCTGGTAGACAAAATGATGGAAACGATCATTGCTGATCTCCCATTCAAGCAAGATGATGAAGTTTGCCTTTTGATCAATGATCTTGGGTCTACCACTATGATGGAATTATTAATTGTAAATAGAAGGGTTTTTCAGATCCTTCAAAATAAGAAAATTAAGGTTTATGATACCGTCATAGGGAGTTTTTGTACATGCCAAGAGATGGCAGGATTTTCAATCACTTTGATGAAATTAGATGATGAGCTCACACAATATTACAATTATCCAGCTAATTCTATAGGATTTAAAAAATTGTGATGTTATGAAAATTTCTCAACTAAAACTAGAAGAGTTAAGGGATATGTTTATCTACGTATCTAAAAAAATGATAGAAAGCAAATCTCTTTTAACTCAGGCAGATAAAGCTGTAGGAGATGGTGATCATGGTGTTAATATGGCAAGGGGATTTGAAACAGTTAGACAGAAACTGGAGGGACATTCTTTCACCACAATTAAAGAATTAGTCAATACAATTGGAACAACGTTAATGGTTTCAGTAGGCGGTGCATCTGGAGCTATATTCGGAACATTTTTCACAGGTGCTGCAAAAGATCTCAAAGAAGAACAACATAATTTTAATATGAACACGTTTTCACAAATGCTTTTTAATGGATTAAAGGCAGTAAAACAAAGAGGTAAAGCTAATCCTGGTGATAAGACTATGGTAGACGCTCTTGAACCAGCGGCATTAAAAGCAAAAGAAATAACTTCTTTTCCACTTAGTAAGGCCCTTATAGATGTGACCGAAGAGGCTAGAAAAGGTGTAGAAAAAACAAAAAATATGATAGCAAAAGTTGGGAAGGCAAAAAGCTTAGGAAAAAGGACAATAGGATACCCTGATCCCGGTGCTATTTCTACTCATCTGATCTTGAAATATATGATGGAATTTATCACCCTGAAAATTCCAAACTAGTTAAAGATAGGAGAAATTTAAAGATTTTCTTTAAATTATGTTCAAAATTCTTGAATATAATGAAATATATCACTATTATCGATAAAAACTATATTTCGATATTTACGCACAATAAATCACTTTTATTATTTTATAATCAAATTAGAAATTAAAAAACATTTTCAATTAAAAATAAAAATTTATTTTAATACTAAAACACGTAAAGGAAATAAATTTCGGAAATTGGCTTAAAAAAATATTTGGTTTTGATGAATAGATATTGTCAATTACCTCTACAAAGAACTTAAAAGGGTATAAAAATTAAAAAAAATAATCTAAAATTATAAATGTAGTGTTTAAATATGGAGAAATAACAACAATTAATTGATTGAACTATGAAAATATTCTTAATAATTTTTGATACTTTAAGAAAAGACCATACAGGAAAAACTTATGGTAATTCCTGGATGAATACACCCAATTTTGATAAGTTTGCTAAAGATTCAATTGTTTTTGATAAGGCATATCCAGAATCTTTACCTACGATTCCAGTGCGCAGAGCAATACATACTGGGATACGGACATTTCCCTTTAATCATATGAAGCCAGCCCTTCGAACAGACGACATAGTTAAAATTCCAGGATGGGATCCCATACCTCCACACCAGACTCACTTAGCAGAATATTTAAAAAAAGAGGTATATATTACTTCATTTATTACAAGCACTCACCATCAATTTAAACCTAATATGAATTTTCACCTCGGGTTCGATCAGTGGAATTGGATTAGAGGTCAAGAATATGATAAATTTAGAACACGATTAAGAGCAGGCAAATCTAAATTGAATCGGAAAGTAAAAGAACATATTTGCAAAAATATCGGAGGCGGGGGGCAGCAACGTTCCGTATTAAAAAAATACTTTAGTAACGTGCAGGATAGAAAAAGCGAGAATGATTATTTTCCCGCACAAACTTTTAAACAAGCAATTGAATTTGTTAAAGACACAAAGGATTCAAAAAGTGTCTTTAGCGTTATCGATGAGTTTGATCCACATGAACCTTGGGATCCACCTCAGAAATACATTGATTTATATGCAGATAAGAATTATACGGGAAGGAAAGTTATTGCACCTAGTTATAGTGTAAATTTAGATTATATAACCAATGGAGAATTGAAATACATGAGGGCTTGCTATGCGGGTGAGGTTTCTATGTGCGATCATTGGTTTGGTTATTTTATTGAAGAATTAAAAAATCTGGAATTATATGATGATTCTTTAATTATTTTAATAAGCGATCATGGGCATAGTATTGGGGAACATAACGCAACAGGTAAAATTCCAATGTTTTTATATCCTGAACTTATAGATATCCCTTTTATGATCAAACCCCCTGGTGGTCTAAATGGTCCAAAAAGAATTAAAAAGTCCTATGTCTATGATCACGATATTTTACCAACAATTTTCGGATTTTTAGGGAAAGATAAGCCGGATATTTTTGAGGGCATTGATCTTTCGATATTTCATAATGAAAGTGATCAAGAAATTGAGAATCGTGATTATATAACATGTGGGTTTAGTGTGTATGCATTATATAAAGATGATCATTATGCCTTAATCACATCTAATGATAGATCTGACCAAAAACTATTTGATTTATCAAAAGATCCGGAATGGAATGATAATATTGCAGAAGATAACTCTGATATTTGCAATGAACTCTATAAAATAATTAAAAAGGACGCAAAAAATGCACTTCATTTGGATATTAATTCAAAATTAACGGAATTAAAAGATTGGTATGGGCAAGAAAAAAAATCCGATATTTAGTTTTTAAATAACTTCTTTACTTAACTGATAATTTATATATCTTATTTTAGCAAATCATATCGAGAAGTATTTTCAAATGCCTTGACTGAATTCCTTTTACTAATTTTAATTCGGTCATTTTTATTTTTTAATTTTTTTTAATTAATTTTCAATTTTTATTATCGACATATTATTTTTTTTAGACATATTTAAATAAAAAAACTAAATTAAATTATGTTAAAGTAATATAAGCCGTAGCTCGGATCACATACTATTAAAAGAATACCTGCAAAGATAAGAAATTTTATCCCGTTTAATCTAATATGTTTTTCACCCAATAAACAAATTATCCCGAAAACACCCAGAATAAGTCCCAACATGGAGCCCAATGCACGTATAAAATTTAACAGGTCTCCAAACGCATTCGGGAATTCATTAAAAAATATTCCTATTAAGTCGGGAATTTGAAAATCCATATCTTTTTCCTATCACTTTTTTTTAAATTAATTTTTCTCAATTTAAAGACAATAATTTAAGTTCAATAACGACTATAAAAGGAAGGTATTTAAAGAAAAAAGAAAAAATTAATTTATCTTTTTGTATGAATCTTTATAGCTGAAGGAGATGAAGCCGTACATTCTGAATGGCTCCTGTCAGAATAAGGCTTAAATTTATCGATATATCCCCCCTTAATAAAGTTATCTTTTTAATCTTGGTTTTTCCGCTAACTCCATTTTCTAACTTATTAATCTGGACCAGATTTCCGTCTATTACCTCGTAGGTAGTTCCAACAATTTTCTATCCCCCGAAGTTCTGGCAATCATCTCCGAACTTTAAGGGAAAACTCTTCCTTATAGCCGCATTCCTCAAATAATATCTCACCTCTAATAATTAAAACCGAAAATATTTAAAGAAATAAAATAGAAAAATTAATATTCGTTCTTATTTAACCATCTTTAGGAATTTAATGAATTCGAAAATTATAGACCCATTTCATCGAGTTTCTCTTTATTCATTTTTACTTTATCAGGTGTTAGCTTGAAAAATCTCCAGAGGACTATTGTCGAGATGAGCATGAAGATAAAAGGAAGCAATGCAAAATGTATTTGAATTCCCAATGTAGCTTCGGGAGTTTGAGTTAAAGATTCCTCCACGAACCCAGTAAGAGTATGTACGATAGCAAAACTAAGAGCTTGAGCAATTAGAGCCGCTCTGCTGACAAAAGTTTGAAAGCCTTGATAAATTCCTTCTTTTCTTTGACCTGTCATGATCACTGACTCGTCTATCACACCCGATCTAACTGGACCCATCATTACCCAATAGCCACCTTCGCACATTCCCCAAATAAATATAGCGACGATCATGATAAAGTAATTAGTAATAAAAAAAAGCGGTATTGTGCCAATTGTCAAAAAAATGGATGCCAATATCATTGTTTTCCGGTCATTGTTGGTTATATCTGCAATTTTCCCCCAAATAGGCATTGAAATAAACATTCCTACGAGAAGCGCCGCCATTATTAACATAATATCATCTGGATTTACGCCTACTACAAACTGTGCAACATAAGGAATGGACCCAACCATCGTTTGCACTAGACATAGATAGAGCATGAAGGAAACTATATACGCCATAAAATTCTTATGTTTTAAGCAAGCATTATATTCGCTAAAAAAAGATTTTCTCTCCATTCCTTCTTCGCACTTCTCTAGATAAATGTCAATTCGCACTTGATCCTCACGGCTACCTGGAATAGCGACTGCTAAAGCGGCTAGACAAATAATAACAACCACCCCTGCTTGGACAACATAAGACCCTCTATCGCCCCATTCTATAAAAAGGCTTGGAATTATGGCTCCAAAGGCGGTTCCTAAAGTTGCTACGAGAGTACTTAAAGTAGCTGCTAACCTACGTTCACTATTTTCACGAAACTTATCTGGAAAGATTGAGTAATAATTTACACCAAATAATGACGCAAAAGTATCGTATAAACATGTCATAATTACAAGCCAAGCAAATAGGATCAAGGCACCTTCTTGTGGATCTACCGCAGGTGGGATAAAAAGAAGGAGATAACAGAAGATCCATGGAATTCCTCCAGCTAAAACCCATGGAAGACGCCTTCCCCATTTTTTTGTGAATTTGAAAGGTCGATTTGTTAAATACCCAATTAAAGGATCATTCACAGCGTTCCATACAGCGAATATGATGAATCCTAAACTAGTAAGCCAAACATCTAAATGAATCACGGTCTCATAAAAGAAGAAAACATACGCTCCAAAGCACATATTAAAGAGTTCGCTTATAAATGCGCCAAAACCATATGAAACCATGCCCTTTTTGGAGTGTTTTATATCAATCGTTTCTATTGTCATATTTAGAATTTCATTTTTAATTTAAGAAAATTTGTACTTATAAAATTTTTTTAGTAAATGAATTTACTTTAATAAGTAATTTAAACTTTTATTAGTTTTAATAATAATTTTAAGTTCCTCTTTTGCTTTTTATCTTTTCAAAATTTCTCCCCATAATTTTTTTTATCTTTATTCTGTCCCATGGTGCTGACGGATGATCTCGAAATGCTAATTGTCTCGCCCATTTTCTTCCAAATTCCCAAGTATCTTTACATAATGCTTCAGCAATTTCAGGTTCTTCTTCGATTAAGTTTTTTCTTTCTTCTGGATCTTTAACCATATCATATAATTCATCTTTCCCACCTTTCTCTCCACGGTTATCAATAAATTTCCATTTAGGTGTTCTGCATCCAGCTCTTACTTGAAATGCGCCAATAAAAATCATATCGTGAATTACATCAAGACCCGAATCTTTGTTTTCAATTACGGGATTCAAGGAAAGGCTTTCCATTCCTCGGACTATCCTTACTCCAGCAGTTCTTAACAAAAAGGCAGAAATATCTGGAGTTGTTAATAGTGCATTTATAATTCTACCTCTATCAAATCCTGGTCCCTTCACGATGAAAGGAATTTTAGCTAATTCCTCATAAATTGGAACCCCAAATTTCCTTATAGTACCATGCTCTCCATATGGTTCTCCATGGTCACTAATAACAATGAAAACTGTATCATCTGTTAATCCTAAATCATCTATTTTTTGAATTACTCTGCCTACTTCCATATCGGACTCAAAATTAGTTGCATGTACATGAGTTAAGAGATTTTTCATCACGCCATCTGGAACCCACGCTGCATTAGAAGGAGGCATGGGGCAAATTCCTGAAGATTTATCCAACAAGTATTCAAATGGTTTTAAAAATTCTTCCTCTGCTAACCAAGGTTCATGAGGTTCAAAATGATCAATCCATAAAAAGAATGGGGCTTGTTCATTTTTTAAAGAATCTAACCAATCTATTGCCATATTAGTAACATAAGCTGCACGCCTAATATTTTGTGTTTCCTTTAAATAAAGTTCATTAGCCATTGTTTTTAGGAACATATTTTGTTCTATATTAAGAGTTAAATCACCTCGTTCGCGATCCGCTTCTAGATCTTCTTCAATCCAAAAATAATCATTTAAGTTAATTTTGGATAAAAATTTGCTTGCTCCGGGAACTTCAAATTGAACTTTTCCATAAGGAGAGTGCTTAAATGTATCAAAACCGATATGACAATTATTAACCTCAGTCGTCATCGGGCTATCCCCAAAAAGAGCAGTTTTATAACCTTTCCTTTTAATAAATTCAGTTATATGCAGATCATACTCGGTCATAGGTTTCCAAGTTCGATTTGTATGAGTATATATTCCCGCCAGCAACGCTGTTCTTGTAGGAATTGTTATGGGATATTCCGAATATGCATTGATAAAGTTTATACCATCTGCCGCTAATTTGTCGATATTTGGTGTTTTGGCTATCTTGCAACCATTACAACCCAAATGATCTGGTCTCAGTGAATCTAGCATAAAAACTATGATATTTGGTCTTTTATTTTCCATATTAATTCAATTATTTAATTAATAAAGATAGATTAAAAATCTTGCCTATATATTATACTTTCTTAAAGGTTATTTTTTTAGGATTTGTTCTCTTTTCTCTTTTGGCATTTTTTCAGTAGCATATCTAAGAATTAAGGGAAACTCTATATTCCTGTTCTCTCCTTATTAAATTTTCTATTAAAGTGAAAACTATAAAGAATTCAATGAAATAGATAAAATTCGCATTATTTCCGAGGTTTTCATAATTATTCAATAAATATATCAGAAAATATTCATACTTTACCATTATGTTTAACTATATATAGAACCTACAATAAGTGATGATAATATGCCTTTTTTGTTTAATTTTCCTTGGGAATTAATAGAATGGCATATTTCGCTCCTTTATTAATCGAAAAAAAGTTATTTAATACAATAAAATCGAGAATCAATCCATAAGACTGATTTAATATTTAATAAAAAATAGTAATTTGGCAACTCAAGAATTTAAAAAATTAATTCAAAAGTGCAAATTTCGAATTTACCTATATTAAATGTAAGTACACCCAATTCTTTATTCCAATCAAATTCATAATCAATTTCTCTTTCTAATAGATCTATAGCTTTTATTTCTGATATTTTTCTTAATAATTCGGAATTGAATTTTATTTTAGCTGAAGAAAAAACCCCAGAACCCTCAAAAAGCCTAATGATAATTGTTCCAGTTTTATCCCATTCATTTAGCTTTAATGTACCTAAATAAATGTTAGGTGTTATAATTTCTAATAAAGGTTTGCCTGATTTAACTATTCCTTTTTGATTTTCTTGAATATTTTTTGTTGGAATTACGATAATGGGCATATTAAATTCTTCCACCTTTCTTTTAACAATTACATTAGGAGTTCCATCAGGTTTTTTTAATGCTCCTCCATTATGTGGCAATAAGGAATATCTGCATTTAAATGGTCCAAGTCCACTATATTCTGGAATTTTATGACCAAATTTTCTTTCATTTTCAATGCGTTCTAAATTTACCCATGCTTCTGGTGCTGAAACCGGATATCGGCAAACTCGAAGCATTGTTAGTCTCATATCACCACCTTTTACATCAAAAGCATATTTACCTTCATTAATGATCGCCAAACCCCATTTTTTATCAGGTGTGCTTAAATCAAAATAATTATGACAGATCTTTTCATAACGAGCTATATCACAAGGAACATTTGGATTAGTTTTGAATTCGATTGCACAATAAGAAGCATCGGCCGTAGTTACCTCGGCATTTGTTGCAGTGCTGTACATTACTTTCAACATAATATTTTTTTGTTTCCAATCAGTAAGATATTCAAGGAATACTTCTTTGCACTCTTTAAACAATGTAATTTTTTGTACAACAGGGCTTACTCCCAAAATTCTTGTAATCTCTAAAGTAGCAAAAACAGGTCCGACTTCGGTAACTTTTATCTTCACATCTTTATCATTCGGAAGTTCTATTGGATGTTTCCAATATTGAGGTGTTAAATTCCAAGCATGAAATCCCACGGGTACATTATCAAGAAAGCCAAATGTCAAATTAGAGGAATTTCCTTTTAATAAATTACTTCCACCATTTATATCTTCAGCAGATAATTCAAGTATTGCACCTGTATTAGGGTCAAGCTTGATTGAGATTTTATCGTTTGATAGGGAATTTCCTGTAATTTTTAGGTTGATTTTTTCTTTAATTTCTTCTCTCTCTGAGTCAGTTAGAATTGTTATTTTTGCAGGTGTGCAACTCAATGATTCCAGTTTAATTACAACCCACCATCCTGCTTGCATTCGATCTATTGTATTTTTGGATTCTTCAGCTATTGGTTGACAGATATATACATGGTTATCACCCTTTAATAATTCAAGCTTAGCATAATTGGGTTTGCCATTATTATTTAACTTTGGACTGTTTTTAAAAATAGTTATCGGAATAAAGACTCTTGATTTTCGCTCCCAAGATACTGGATTAAATAAATAAATTTCAACGAAATTTTGGGAATCTCCGTTATTTTTTTCGCCTGCCAAAACAGTTCCGATATCATTAATAACCTTTTCAATCATGACATCTTGTTTAATCCAGTCATCCCAGACTTCATCATATACTTCAGGAATAGAACTGCCGGGCAGAACATCATGAAATTGATTTTTAAGCGTGATCTTCCATAAAAATTCTATGTTATTCATGGGATATTTATATTTTGAATTCGTTAAGGATGTTAAAATAGCAAGGATTTCTAAAGAAATAAGGGAATTTTCATATTTACGATTATGTCTTTTTACTTCCGCATGATTTGAGAAACAACCCCTATGAGTTTCTAAATAGAGCTCATCATTCCAAACAGGAAATCGATCAGAATAGTTCTCAAGTTCTTTATAAAAATGTTCAACTCGACTCCACTTAAACATATTAAGTTTAGCGTATTTGTTTGCAAAAGCCACTTCTTTATGAGTAGGACCGTGCCCTCCATCACCTAAACCAAAGAAACAACCTATATGGGGACATATTTCATCTTCCACATGTTCATTTAATTTTCTATAATCCATAGTATAATTCCATATTTTCTTTCCATCCAGTTTAAGTAAATGTCTCCCTACTTGATATTTAGCCCATGCTTCTAATGGACCCGTACCCATATCAAAATTAGCAGTTAAAATTTTAGTACCATCTGGACCTTGCCACCAAAAATTAATAAATGGAAATGTAGTATCTCTATTCCATGTAAGTTTACTTGTCCAAAAATATTTTGCTCCAGATTTTACTAAAATTTGGGGAAGCCCATAATTATATCCAAAAGAATCCAAAAACCATTCTATTGAAGGCAATATTCCAAAATAATCATTATAAAAACGCATGCCATAAAGTCTTTGTCTTACCATAGATTCTCCAGAAGGCATCATGCAATCAAGTTCAACGTAGGACCCGCCAACAAGTTCGATATTGCCCGCTTTTACTGTTTGTTGAATTTGTTTGAATAATTCAGGATCATCTTCTTTAACCCATTCTAAAAGCAAGGGTTCGCTCAATGCAAAACAAAATGTTTCTGGGAACATTTTAGCATGTAATATCGCCTTTTTAAATGTAACTTGTGCTTTTTTCCTGGTTTGTTCAAATCTCCACATCCAAGCACAATCAATATGCGATTGCCCAACCATGTGAACTTGGATTGTTTTAGGATCCACTGTTTCTGAAATTTTATTTTTCCATCGCTTTAATCTCCGATTTATTTTTATTTCTTTCTTTCCTCCCAACCATCTCTCTCTACTCGTTTCAGTATCACGATCGGACTCTTTAAAAGTGGATGTATCTAATCTTCTGTTTCCTGAAAAATGTCCAATTTTTTCCTTCAATTTTTTAACATCTAATTCCTAAAAAATTAATATTTCCATTTGAAGTGTTGTATAATTTAATTCCTGCTTGATGGTCGTCATTACGTGCATTATAAAATGTACAATTCTCAATCCTAAAATAAACATTTAAATTGCTAATTGTAATACAATTTTTAAACTCTAAAAATTTTTCATTGCATTTTTTTTATTTATAAACAAGTACTTAATCACCAACCGACAAAAATAAAATAAACATGCTCATTTTTGCCGCTAAGTTAATATTGGAAAAAGAAGAAAGTTATATGTATGAGCAAGTACAATAACTTTTTACGGAATGACCCGTTTTCTTCTTTTTCGCAATTAAATATAGACCCATTCTTTTATAAAAATATTATGGTTCTCATCATAAAATCGCTTTGTAAACCTCTTCAAGGTAATAATATAGAGCATTTAAGCCAAGAATATTCGATTACGATGTTTTTTAATGGTTTATTCGGTTTTGGTCAAAATACAGGGACTCAAATCTTGGAACGAAAATTAAATTCAATTTTGAAAGATGAAACTAAGAATTTTGTAAAACAAACCCGCTTGCTCCCACATCCAAGTCAGATGAATAAATATACGCACAAATTTTCCATGGAAGAGGTAAATAATATATTAATTAATATCAATAAGAAAACTCTGGTTAGTCTTTTAAAGAATAAGTTAATGCCCAAAAAAATTAAGATTGCTTTTGACTTTAAGAAAAAATTGTATTACGGAGAGAAGGATAACCCTTATGTGTTTGGTATAAAAACAGAAAGAGGCACTAATAAAGCCTTTAAATGGCATACATGTGCAATCATCTTGAAAGGATTTGAATTACAGATTGGTTCGAAAATGGTAAAAAGGGGGGACAAAAAAGAACTATTTATTCAAAAAATGGTTGAATATTTTGAATCATTAGGTTTTATAGTAGAATTAGCTGTAATGGACAGAGAATATTACAATAAAAAGATATTTAAATATTTAAAATCAAAAGAGATTGAGTATATTACGCCTGTAAGAGGTTCTAAAAAACTGAAAGTACTAAAAGAAAAAGCATTAAAAAATCCTAAAGAAAGAGTTCAAAATTATAAGATGAGGGACAGATATGTAAAAGGTAAGGGATATAAGTATCATGAATTTAAAATCGCTTTTTTTGGAAAAAAAAAAAATGAGGTTTGGCATATTAAGAGCCCAATATAGGAATAATACAAGGAAATTGACCGATATCTTGGCTGATATTTTTGTTTTAGCAACAAATCAGATAATTTACTCTCCAAGTGTTAAAAAGAAGTATAAATTTTATAAGTTAAGGGAGGAATATAGACCTCGATGGCGAATAGAGACCTCTTATCGGGAAGGAATTCCCTTTGTGATATATTCTACAAGCAAAATCCCGGAGATAAGGAACTTATACTTTATTATTGCATGTTTGCTTTATAACCTCTGGGTTATTGCGAATATATTGCTTCATGAAAACAAGTCTAAGCAACGAAAAGAACCGAAAGCTTTCTTAATGATTTATTTTAAGGATATATTTCTTTCAATTTTACAGCTTCATTTGGGTCTTGACCCACCATACTCGGAATTTTGTCGAGAAGAAGAATTAAAAATAATGGGGTGTATGATCATTTAATCAAGTACTGATACTAATATTATAAATAAAAATATAAAATTTTTAGGTGTAGTTATTTGGATCTTAATTTAAATTTTGAATATTATCCGCAACTATCAACAGATAAATTATTAGAAGCAAAGCAGCTTATTTTAAAAAACAAGCATAATTGGGATGAGCCTTTTTTTAAAAATACTTCCGATTTTGTAGATTTAAAACACATAGAAAAGATTTGTGAAGGTTATAGAAATAATGAAAATATTAAAAATTTAATTATCTTAGGAACTGGGGGATCAATTCAAACATTATTATGCTTGAGTCATCTTACAGAGAAAAAGATTTTCCCAATTACAAGTTCAAGACCAAGTGAGATTAATAATTGTTTAAAATTTTGCAATGAAAATAATTCTCTTGTAATTCCAATTTCTCGCGGTGGAAAAACATTAGATATCAATTCCACACTTGACTTATTTCTTCAAAAAAATTTTCCTTTTCTCGGTATATCTTCCAGAGGACCTATGAATGAAATTTTAAAAGAAATAGGTTGCTCAATTTTAGATGTTCCAGATCTTTCAGGGAGATTCGCTGCTTCAATTACAAATGTATCTCTTGCTCCTGCATATATTGCAGGAATTGATATTAATGCATTTTTAAAATACCTAGACTATGGTTATTCTCATTTTATGGATTTAGAGAATATTGCAAATAATTCTGATAATCGAAATTATGCATTAGAATTGGCAACTTTTTTATATAATCTCTATGTAAAGGGTTATCGGAACATATTTTCTATGCCCTACTTTAAAGATTTAGAATATATAACTGGTTTATTCGTCCAAGGACTAAGTGAAAGCAGTGGCAAAGATGGGAAAGGTTTGATAGGAACTTATCAGTCGGCACCGTTATGTCAGCATTCGATCCTTGAATTTCTTTTAGGAGGAAGCTCCGGTTCTGTAAGCCCGATTCTATGGACGACTGATGAAGAAAAACATGATTATAGTTTAAATTCGAAAATAGATTTTATTAATGGAAAATCGGCTGAAGAAATAATTAATTTTCAAGCTGATGCTACATTTCAAGCATTAATTGAAAAAGAAGTTCCATCTGCAAAAATATCAAGTAAAGATTTATTTCTTGCATCAATCGCAGAGTTAATATCATTTATTCAAACAAGTGTATATTTCTTTTGTACGATGATTAATGTGAATTGGGCAACTAATCCTTCAGTAATTATTGGGAAGGAAATTTGTAATAATGCACTAAAAATGAATAAAAGTAATAACGAGAGAGTTCAAGACAGAAAAAATATTGCAAATAAAAAGTATCAGAATTTCTTCTAATTTAAATTTATCATTTTTTTATTTTTTATTTATAAATACATTCTAGTTAAGAAGAAATTATGCAGCTTGTTCTTTTTCTATTGCTTTAATTTTACTATTTAATTCTTTTACTTTAACCACAATCTCTTTTACTTTAATTTTCTTTTGCGCCTCTATTTCCTTATTTTTCGCCTTTAATTCAGCTACTTTCTCCTTTTCTGCAATTTTCAAATCTTTAGATGTATTTTTAATATTTGTTTTATATTCTGCAAGCTTATTCTTGAGTTCTGCATATTGTGTTTGAGTTGTTTCCAACTCCCCTTGTGATTTTTCTAATTTTTCATTAAGTTCCGAAATTTTTGGATCATATTTGGAATTTATTTCAGACTCTGCAACAGTAGTTTTAGAAACTGCTTCATCTTCAACCTTCTTTTTTTCTTCTTCTTTTTCGGTTATTTGAGATTTTAATTCATCAATTGACATGGGAATTTAACCTCCATTTTTATTTTTTATAATTTTAAATTTTGTAATTTCTTGAGTTTATAAATTATTATTACTTCTTAACTTTTTTTCTTTCTAATTCGTAAAAAATGGCATCATCTCAAGAAGTGATTGTTATATAGTTATTTAAGGATTTAAATTTATCTATTGTTTTGGGATAGTCATTAAGTTATATTACCCAGATTGTTATTAATTAAACAAACAACTAAAGAATTTTATCAGAAAAAGAGAGAACATTGGATGAGTCTGCCTAAACCGTCCAAGAAAGGTTATGAAAAACAATATGAAAAAGTATTAAGAACTCATTCACCTAATTATATTAAAATCGTTTTGAGTGCAATGTACAATAGGAATATAACTTTGTAAGATGTTTCTTTTTATTTAATCACTAATTCAAACAAGTATATATTACTCTTGCACGATAATTGATGTGAATTGGGCTACTAATCCTTCAGTAATTATTGGAAAGGAAATTTGTAATAATGCACTTAAAATTAATAAAAGTAAGGAAGAGAGAGTTCAAGACAGAAAAAATTTAGCAAATAATAAATTTCAAAATTTCTTTTAATTCTTTATTTATACATAAAAGAGGAAGTGCATTACCAAACCTTGAATATATCCCTTATACTTAATGTTTTTTCTTCAAGATTGACTCCACTTTCTACCTCATAATCTTTTACTAAAATATTGCAGTAATTTAAATTCACATATTTTCACATATTTATATGTAAATAAATATTAAAAAAACATGAAAGAGGTTTTAAGATGACGAATTTTACTTTATCAATCCCTGATGATTTAAAGAAAGAAATGGATAAATTCCCAGAAATTAATTGGTCGGAGGTTGCAAGGGCATCAATGAGGCAAAAAATAGCAGATCTTAATTTTTTAAAAGGTTTTAGAGTGAATAGTGATATTTCACCTGAAGAAGCAGAAATGATGGGACAAAAAATGAGCAAACTTTTGGCTAAGCGATATAAAGGGGATCATTAGTGAGATTGGTACTTGATACTAATATATTATTTGCAGCATTGATTAAAGATTCTTTAACTGCTGAATTAATTATTAATGATGAGTAAATTTCAGAATTTCTTTTAAAATTTGGGTAAAAATTATTATTTTTTATATAAAAATTGAGTTATTTACTACCTTGTTTCTTTTTATCTCTTAGCAAATGTTTATCTATTAGCAATTGTCCATTTGTTCCAACATTTTCAGGCAGATTTTCTCTTATTATTACTGAAATATGTGAAAATTCTTTTGGATATCCATAGATTTCCTTAAACAGAACAGTAATCTCCTTAACGAGTTTTCGTTTTGTTTCTATATCTCTAGGAGGTCCTTCAATAAGAATATATGGCGTTTTATTGCACCTTTTAAGATTATTATTTAAAATGTATAATATTTCTGATTGATTAATTAATTGTGTATTATAATATATCATCCTTTATCTGGTATTTCTATTTTTCAAATCGATTTTTCGAAAATCACTAAGAATAAATATAAATACTAAGGATCTTTAATTTTACTTAGTGAAAAAAATGGTAGAAAAACCAGTGAAAGTTACTAATAAGGGTATGATTTCTATTCCCGCTGCAATAAGAAAAAAATATAATATCAATGATGGTGATTATATTTTAGTAAAAGAAGATGAAAATAAGGGAATACAACTCATACTTATTGAATCTATAGAATCTTTAAGAAATAAGGCGCTTACTGTAGAAGAATCTCGTGAAATTTTTAGACAATCCCGTAAGGAAGATATGGAGTTAGAAAGATAGATGCCTCCTCGTGCGTGCTTAGATGCTGGCCCTATTTACCTTTATTACCGAAAAAATCCCCCAAAAAAAGTAATAACGTTAATACAAAACATTAAAGAACAGAAAATTTCTGCGTTTGTACCTAATATTATATTAGTAGAAGTTTTTAAACATCTTTGTGTAACTGAAGGAAAAGATCATGCTATAAACTGTATTATTAACTTTCAATATAATATCAACACTCAATTCATTGTATTAACACCCGATTTAATTTTAGATGCTGGCCGTTTAAAATGCCAATATCGCACCAAATTATCCTATAATGACTGTATTGCGATTGCAGTTGCGATAAAGATGAAGGTAAAACTTCACACGACCGAGAAAAATTTGCCAAAGATCCGAAATTTGCGAGTAGAACTATATGATTTTTAAAATATTATTAAGAGTTCTAATGGTGTTATTTCACCACAAAAGGGTTTAGAGGATTATTTCCAATTTAATGTGAATGCGAATTGGAATGTGAATGCAAGCAGGGGTGTGAGCGAATGCCATGCGAATGTGAGTTAAAATGTGCATGTAAATTTAAAGATTCCCCTTTTTCAATTAAATAGTCCATTAACTTATAAACCCAATCAGCTAATTTAACATCGAGAGGAGAATCCCAAAATGTTAAGTGGGGTTTTATATCAATTATAGGTGTGCCATTAATGGCATCTAAATCTTCTACTATTAATACGTTGCCTTTCCTTTCTAAAAGTCTAACTGTTATTTGACAAATTGGGTTGGGTCTTACTGGAGATCGAGTTGCAAAAATTCCTTTAAAAGGACATTTTTTAATCCCAGCAGGATGTACTCTTTTAATTTGACGAGCTCTTTCAGATATGAGATGCGTCCAAAAAAACACAATAAGGTGTGAAAAATCCTCTATTCCTTCTAGACATTCTTCATATTCTTTATCGATAATGATTTCAGATATGTTCATTTCAATATGTTGTTTTAATGCTAGATCGATATCAAGTTTTAAGTCGTTATTCTCATTGGCTAAACAAACTTTTTTTCGGTTACTCTTCACTATTCCGACTGGTTTAATTACGTATTTCTCCATTATGATCAGATAATTTATTATTAAGTTATTCTTGCTTAAAAAAATGAATTCATACTTATTTATAAAGTAGTAATACTAATCAAAATTGAAAATTTATTTCAATTAAATTGTTATTTCTAATTCTAGCTCCTTTAGTCTAAAAAGTTTAATTTAATTAGATTTTAAAAGTAATAATAGTAATTTTTAATTATATCTCATAAAGGGATGATCCATTTTGTCAAATGGAAATGATACTAATATTCTAAATGCTAAGAAAATTCTAGTTATACTTGATACTGATATTGGAATAGATATTGATGATACATGGGCTTTAGGTCTATTATTAAAGTGTCCAGAATTAGATGTTAAATTAATAACAACTACTTCAGAAGATTCGCATGAACAATATTTATTAAATTCTTATAATAATCTTTGATAATTTTAATAAAATTAATAACCAGCCAACTTAAATTGTTAAATTAAGGAAATTAATAATTTTTCAGAAAATTTCAGTTTTTAGAAGTTTTTAAAGCTAGAATTATTATTATTAATCATTATTTTATTTACAATACAATAATAAAAAAATTATAAAAATAGGGAAGTTTAGTGTTAGTTCAAAAGCTTAACATTAAAGAATTTAGGGGGATAAAAAGTTGTAAAGAGCCCATAAATTTGTCTTCCTTTACTGTCTTAATAGGTAGAAATAATTCAGGTAAATCAACAATATTAGAGGCTTTATCACTATTACCAACTCCAAGAATAAGTGATTGTATTGCTGGAGGGGAAAAAATAGAATTTTTAAAGGATCTTCATCGACCTAGACGTTCTCCTGGAAGTGGATCAAATGAATATAAATCGTTGATATATCTTTATGCTGGTACTTCAATAATTGAATATTATATTAACAATAAAGTCTTAAAAATCATTCTAGAAAAAAATAAATTTCAAGTCCTTAGTAATGGAGAGAATATTCTTGTTAATAACCAAAACGTAGCCACATTCTATAATGAAAATCAAGTAGAAGGTTTAGAAAACTTGGTTTTATTCATACCCAATGATACATCATTTATTAAAAAATTGGAAATAAAAATGAAATCTTTAAAAGAATTAATTACTAAGCGAGGATATCATGTTGATGTGGCGAAGAGTCTTAGTAAGTGCGTAGATGATGAATATAGTGAAATTGTATTTTTAGATCCGATTAGCATTAGAAAAGTTTTTCCCAATAATTTTAATTATATACAACTAAGGGATCTTGGGTCAGGTGCTGAGAAAGCAGTAAAAATCATGTCCTTGATTGAGGTTATAAATCCAAAACTTTTGTTAATTGACGATTTTGGAGCAAGTCTGCACCCTTCTTTAATAAAAATAGTCCTTAAATGGTTAAAGAATAAAAAATGGCAAACAATAATATCAACTCATAGTATAGATGTGCTATACAAATTGGTAAAAGTAAATCCAGCAAACGCAACTGTTTTACAACTATATAAGTCGAATGAAGATGTTTTGAGTCATAAAGTCTTAACGTTAGAAAACCTTGAAGATTTTTTAAATGCAAACACAGATCCACGATTATTAGTGGATGCTCTTGGTTTATAAGAATTCAAGGTGATTACTATGAAATTAGTAGAAGAGCTTAGAGAATTTAAGCCCAACTACATAATTATTAGTGGAGATGGAAGGAACGAGTTTAAAATATTAAAAGAATTATGCAGAGAATTCAATGGACAAAATAAAATTTTATGGTTTCCCTTTACTATCCTTTCAAGGAAAACAGGTTTAAAAGCACTTGATTCTGTAAAGACAATTCCTAGTTTATACGCACTTAATTCAATAATTTACATTGTAGATGGAGATGTTTTTGAGGGTGCTGCTGATATTCAAATCAAGAAATATTTACAGTCTATCGGTATAGAAGTTGTTGACATTAACCCAATCCAAGAAGCATTATTAATACAATGTAGATTTGGCAATCATGATATTATATTATATTGTATCATATCAGGTCCAGAAACCTTCATTGAGGAAGAAATAGCAAAATTAATTGAGCTTAAATTAGGTGTTAAAATTGACCTCTCAGGAAATAGAGACCGCAGTTGGAAAGAGAACGTTAGATATAAAATAAAACAAGTTAGAAAAGAAAATCAGATAAATCTTGAACAATTAATGAGAAGTGCTGGAAGAAATAATTTGGAAAGAGCATTCCCAAATATATGTGCTGTCTTTAGAAAAATTGAAGAAGATTTTAATTAATAGAATAAATTTCAGACAAGATATATCCCTTTAGTTTGAAAAGTTTAATTTTTTATTAGATTTTAAAAGGAATAAGAGTAATTTTTAATTATATCTCATAAAAGGATGATCTATTCTGTCAAATGGAAATGAGACTAATATTCTAAATACTAAGAAAATTCCAGTTATACTTGATACTGATATCGGGATAGATATCGATGATACATGGGCTTTAGGTTTATTATTAAAGTGTCCAGAGTTAGATGTTAAATTAATAACAACTACTTCAGAAGATACTATGATTAAGGCTAAGCTTATAGCCAAATTTCTTGAAATCGCAGATCGAACTGATATACCAATCGGGATCGGTCCTAAAGACAGCCATGTTAAAGGTTCATTATATCGTTGGGTTAAAGAATATGATTTAATGCAATATCCTGGAATTATCCATGAAAATGGTATTGAAGCACTATGCACAAAAATAATAGAATCTCCTGAGCCAATTACACTTATCGCTATTGGACCACTAGGAAATATTGCCGAAGCACTTAAAATAAGCTCAGAGATTACACAGAATGCCCGTTTTGTAGGAATGCAAGGTAGTATACGTATTGGTTATGCAGGAAATCCTTCTCCTCAATTAGAATACAATGTAATTCGTAATATCCAGGCTTGTAGAGAAGTTTTTCAAGCTCCATGGGAGATAACAATTACCCCTCTGGACACATGTGGAAATATAAGATTATCGGGTGAAAATTTCAAGCGTATCATTAATTGTAGCAATCCTATTGTGAATTCAATAAAAGAAAATTTTAAGATTTGGTCTAAAAAAAGAAGATATTCTAATTTAATTAGTGAAGAACAAATAACTTCGATTCTATACGATACTGTTGCAATATATCTTGCATTTTCTGAGGAATTAATTAACATTGAAAATTTAAAAATTGAAGTAACCGAAAAAGGTTTAACCAAAATAAGCGAAAAGGGAAACAATATTCGGTGTGCAACTTCTTGGAAAGACCTCAAATCTTTTAAAGATCTAATAGTTAATCGGTTAGTCAATTAGAAAAAAATTAAGTTTATTTAACAGAAAACTGCTCAATTTTCATTTTTGATTCATCTACCAAATCTTGTTTTACTTTATTCTCCATAAAATAACCCTCTTTATATACAATTCTATTTACTTTTGCATTCATTAGCAATTTTAAACAAGACATACACGGAAATGTTGTGCAATATAAAGTAGTATCTCCGTCAATAGAAGTTCCATGAAGTGCAGCCTGAATGATGCAATTAACTTCAGAATGGACTCCACGACAAAGTTCGGGATGTTCTCCTTCTTTTAGATTTTGCCTTACACATATCTCTTTAGTACAATGGGTTAATCCAGATGGGGCACCATTATAACCAGTGGTAAGGATATGATTAACTTTAACTAATACCGCACCCACTTTTCTTTTAACACACGTGGACCTTTTTGATACGATTTCCGCAAGTTCCATAAAATATTGGTCCTTAGATATTCGATTTTGATCATTATTTGCGTTTTTTTTATCTGAAGTCATTGAATCTTCCCATTACTTATTTCAATTCAAATTTTATAATTGAAATAATAATATTAAAAATAAAAGTTAAATCATTTCCCTTTATTTGCAGATTTTCATGATATTTAATAAAGACATTAGATCTTAATTATAAATTATTAACTAAACTAATTAGTTAATCCGATAAAAAATTAGAGAGAGTATTGAGAAGAAAAAAAATGGTAATAGATTATAAATTCAAAATATTGTTTTCTATTTTTTCTTTTGATCGAAGAAATAGATGATTATAGTAATAGACCAAATTAAGGGAAGAATTGCCCAAATCACTTCTGAAATAACAAATTCGAAATAACCTATTATCATATAGATGGTTTGTAAGATAGTAAATATGAATCCTGCTGGAATACTTAATATTAATAGAACTTTGTTCTTCTCTATATCTTTATAAAGAAAGAAATTACCAATTCCATTATAAATAAAAATCCAAATCCAAAAAAAACTTATCATTGCTCTTGCGCGATCAGAAAACGGTGCTGTACCCGTAATTGAAGCGAGTAAAGGTCCACAAAAAATCATAAAAATAGATATAAATATAAAAATTAGCCCAAAAAAGAGCCAAACTTTTTTCCATATATTTTCAGAAACCAATTTTTCTTCCACCTTTAACTTTTTTTGTTTGTTATTTTTTATTTGTTTTATTTCTTCTTTATTTGTTTTATTGATTTATTATTTATTTTTTATTTAAATGAAATAATCAGAATAATTTAGTTTACACTTTCGGCTTTTTGCCTTTCACTATAACCCATCCTTTATTTTTCACTGTAAAAACCTCAATTTCAGAATAACCAGCATTTATGAAAAATTCTTTAAATTGCTCAAGTGTATGAATTTCAAAATTTCCTGCTTTCGCCCATTTTTCAGCTTTTTTTCTATATTTTTCATTTTCACACTTATATGCCTCGTTAATTAAAGCTAAAGTCCCTCCTGGCTTGATTACCTTAAAAATTCCTTTTAAATCGTTAATTAAATCTGGCCAGAAATAATAAGTTTCATAACCAGTAACCAAATCAAATGTATCTTCATCAAACGGCAAGGATGACACCGATGCATATTGTATTTCAACATTACATTTTTCAATAAATTTTTTATTAACTTTCTTACTAATTTCAACCGCTGTTTCTGAATAGTCTATACCATAAACTTTACCTTTTATGGCAATTTTTGCAAAAAAATAAACATTTCTTCCGCCACCACAGCCAATATCTAAGATAATATCATCAGGTTTAACTTGAATATACGTTAAACTCCATGCAGCCATCCTAGCATGAGCTCCCTTATTCATTCCTTTGGCAATAATTCTTCCAATTGTTCCATTCGGTTTGCGAACTTGATTTACCATTTTCACCATCAATTTCTCTATTAATCCCATACCAAATCACCTTAATTAAATTAAAATAAAAAAAAAAAATTAAGAAATTAGATAGTTTTCACGATTTTTCCAAATTAGCAAGATAGAAATCGAGCCAATTCCAATGAACCATTCAATACGAATTCCATCAGTAAAGACAAAGTCCTCCCAAACTGCAAGATCAGATAGACCTTGGATTGCAAAATCAAGAACATTTGCTATCCATTCTGCAATAAATAAAAAACCAATTCCAATTGCAAGAATTCCGGCTCCAATTATAAATCCAAATCCTTCAAGTGTACCATTTTTGAGTTGTGGAATGCTATAAAGAAATAGGGCTGTAATTAACAAACTAACTAGGGCTTTAGCGAAATGATCTAGATATGCTGTTTCAAAAACAGCATCTCCGGGAGAAGAGAACAAGAAAAACAATGGTTCTTCTAAGCCAATGTGAACAAATTCTATGATTGTATTGAACAAATAAACAATACCAAATACCAAGGCGATTATGATTAATCTAGAACGCTTTTGTTCTACAATTTCCATTAGAAATATACACCTCCAATCAAATTAATAATTAAAGCCAATATGTATCCAAGTGCAATACCATAAGTGGCAGAGACGAGAGTCCATTTTTTCGAGCCTGTTTCCTTGTATACAGCACCGAGATGAGCTACGCAAGGAGTATATAATAGAACAAAGACTAAATATCCATAGACCAGTGCAGGTAATGCTGCTGCGGCAATTCCAACTGCTGGTAAAGCTCCTACAACTAGACTTCCCAGACCTTCTGGCCCTTCTTCACCTGCTAAAATCAATCCAAAAGCTGCAACTACGACTTCTTTAGCTAAAAATCCAAAAATAATTCCTACTGCTGCTATCCAACTCCAATTTAAAGGCGCAAATAACGGTTGAAATAATTTTCCAATAAAAGCTAAAGCAGAATTTTCTGGGTTGGTACCCCATGGTAAATTTTGAAGCAGCCACAATACAACCACAACTGTAAAAATAATCAACCCAGCTTTTTTGATAAATTCTCTTCCTCTTTCCCACATGTGAATCCCGGTATACTTTGCAGTTGGCATTCGATAATCTCCTAACTCCAGCATGAATGGTGCGGCTTCACCCTTAAAGATCACTTTTCTAAAGAATAAAGCCATAAGAATAGCAATTATTATTCCAAGAAGGTATAAGCTAAATACAATTGTACCAGTCGCTCCAGGCCACATAAATGCACCTAATAGAATATAAACTGGTAATCTAGCCCCACATGATATATTTTGATTTACTAATATTGTAGTTAATCGATCTTCTTCTGATTCAATAGCTCTGCAAGACATAACAGCAGGAATATTACACCCAAACCCTAGAATCATCGAAACAAAAGATCTCCCATGTAATCCTAGTTTATACATTAATCTGTCCATATTAAACGCTGCTCGTGAGAGATACCCTGAATCTTCCAAGAAAGAAAGTACCAGATACATCATAAAAATTAAAGGTACAAATCCTAGTACTGCTCCAAACCCACCAATAAGACCATCATTCACAAATGATAAATACCAAGCATCTTCAGGCCATATAGCTTCGAAACCTTGACTTGCAAGTCCTAAAAGATATTCAATTAAAGTAACTAAAGGTGCTGATACTCTAAACGTAAATTCGAACATACCCCACATTATTAAAAGAAATATTGGAATTCCGAAATATTTATTCAGAAACACTTTATCTAAAATATCTGAAATCGTAACCACATCTTTTTTCCGAATATAAGTTTGTTTTATTATTTCACCAATTTTATTATATCGTTCACCAGCCAGATCAAATTCCTCGGTTCCTGTACAAAAACTCTTCACCTTTTCGATAACTTTACTTCCATTAGAAATTAAAGTTAATTCTTTTTGAACTTCTTTGTCACCTTCAAGAATTTTTATTGCAACCCATCTCCGCTTTTCTGTGAGAAAATTTGGAGTATATTCACCTAATATTTCCATTGTCTGGTTGATTTTATCTTCTAATTCCTTAGAATATTTTATAGGGCGAGTAGATTTCTCAGCTAACTTTTTATCTTCGAAGATTTTTTTAATCATTTCCCTGGCTTCATCAATACCCTCTCTTTTAATAGCCGCAGTTGGCACAATTGGTGCATTTATTAATTCAGATAATTTTTGGACATCAATTTTAATTCCTCTATCTTTTGCAGCATCCATTAAATTTAAAACAAAAACAATAGGTACTTCAAGTTCTTTCAGTAAAAATGCTAAATAGAGATTTCTCTCTAGATTTGTCGCATCCAAAATATCAACAATTACATCTGGGTTATCTTTTATAATAAAATTCCTTGCAATCAACTCGTCAATAGCAACAGGAGATAAACAATAAACTCCAGGTAAATCCACTACATTGATATCATCCATTTTTCCTTCTTTTTTTTCAACCGTTACCCCTGGCCAGTTTGCAACATGACCCATCTCTCCAGTAAGTTCGTTAAAGACGACAGTTTTCCCTACATTAGGATTTCCAATTAATGCTAATGTTTTACTCATTTTTTTTAACCTCTTTTAAATTCTCTCCACTTCTATTAATTTACATACAGATTTTCTCAAACTGAGATTATAATTTTTTACTTCAAGTTCTAACGGATCTCCTAAAGGTGAAGCTCTAATTATTTTTATATCTGTTCCTGGTACAATACCCATCGCTGCGATTCTGGTTGTAATCTTTTCATTAATCGATATTATCTTTGCTAATGTATTAAATGGCAATTCAGAAAGTTTCATTTATATATATGTCTCCTTTTTTTATATATCTTTTTTAGAAATTAGTTGAATCTAATTATAGAAAAAAACAAAGTTATATTTAAATTTAATTAATTTAAAAATTGAAATCTATAATAAATTGACCAAAGCACAAACAAATATAATTTAAATATTACTCAAAAATAAAAAATACATTATATAAAATAAAAAATAACTTTTTAATGAATCAATTTATTATTAAATTTAGTTGTGTCTAAATTATTTATTTTGAGACAATAATACTAAAGTATTATGGATAAATCAGAATCAAATTTATATTATAAAGTTCTAAAAAATCTTACTCGACAGGGAGTAACAAGCCCAAAGTATTTGGCAAAAATTTTAGATATTTCAGAGGTATTAATGGATACCGTAATTCAATCATTATTAAAACAAGGCTTTTTAAAAATTATCGATGAAGGAGAATTTCAAAAAGAAGCTTCTTTACAATGCAAATTCTGCCCTTTTGTTAAAGAATGTTCCGAAAATCTACCTAAAATTTTTTTTGAAATATCAGAAAAAGGAAAAAGAATGATTAATTAAGATAAAAAATAATAAAGATAATAACAGAAGATAAAAAATGCATCAAAGAAAAAAAGGAAGAGAGTCTCAAAAGAGGAAGAGAAGAAGAGAAAAAGGCTGGAAAAGAGTAGAAATACAGCCATTGCAAATTAATGCTGAGGAGATATTAAAAAGAGAGGAAGAAGATATTCTTAAATTTTTGTTTGAAAATAAAGAAAAAAAAATTAATTTTCCTAAACTTGATAAATTTACTAAAAAATTTAATATATTTTTAAATGAAGGTTTGAAACGGTTGCTAAAAGAGAAATTAATCGTTTTACAGAATGGTTATTATTCATTAACTCCTGCAGGGGAGGATATAGGGGGGAAAGTTTTAAAAAAACATATGGAAATCGAATATTTTATTAAAAGCCAAACTAATAAATGCGATGCTCATCAAATGGCTCATATTCTTGAGCATTCATTAACAGAAAACGCTATTCAAGGTATGTTTACAGTTTCTTCATTAAAAGAACAGGGAATACCACTTTCTCAATTCAAATTACCTTCTGGTACAATTGTAGATATTTCATGGAATAGCTGTAATCTTATGACGAAATTAATAAGTATCGGGATTTTTCCTGGACAACGGATTCAGATATTAAGTAAATCAGTTAATAACTATCTACTTGAAGTAAAAAGGAGTAAAATTGCCATTGACCGCATACTAGCAAAAGTGATTAAGTTAATTCCATAAAAGTGATTTAGTATGATTAAAATGATTTCAATAATTCATGAACCTAGCGATATAACTCTTTTTTCAAAAGTATTTGATAATTTTTGTAAATTGATTGATGAAAAAACTCAATCGGACTTAGTAGGAAGCTTTCTCTCTGCGATTAAAAAATTTTCTCAAAATTTTGGACAAAATGAGATTAAACAAATAGAAATGAGTGATTTAAGGTTTCTTATTTATGAACAAGATACAATAATGATCTTTTTCTTATTGGATGTTTCTGATAACTCGACAGAATATAAAAAATTTTTAAAAAATTTGTTGTAATACTTTTTTTCGAATTTATCATAATCAGATTCATAATAATTTAAATGAGATCTCTATTTTTCAGGATTTTAATCTTACTTTAAAAGAAATTTTAAAGATCCCTCCAGAAAAAATAGAGTCTACATGTTTAAATTGTCCAATGGGGCTAAAAGAAGATTGTTTATTCAATCAGGTACAACAAAACATATATGAATCTACTAAGAATAAGAAAAGAAATTAATTATTAGACAAATTTAGATTATATGTTTATACTCTTTATTTTTATCAATTTATTTAAAATTTTATATTCTTTCGCAATTAATAAATGATTAAAGAAAATTAAAATTGATAATTAAAAATGGTAAAAGTTAAAGTTCCTTGGGCATCATGGAAAGAGCCAGAATTCAGAGAATTTGAATTCCCAGAAACATGGGAAATTTCGAAAGGTAGAATGAACAACACTGAAGAGATTTCTGAGGTTGAGATAAGAAATGCTGTTTTGAATCCTATTGGTTCTTTAAAATTATCTGAACTTGCTCAAGGCAAGAGAAAAGTTGTAATTGTTATTGATGATATGTCTAGACCTACGCCCATATATAAAATAATACCCTATGTTTTAGAAGAACTTCATAATAATGGTATTTCTAAAAATCAAATTACTATAATTAGTGCTACTGGAGCTCATAGACCAATGAACAGACATGACTATGTTTTAAAATTAGGGAGAGAAATTGTCGAAAATTATAATATTGAAAACCATCATCCTTATGAGAATTTAGTTGATTTGGGGAAAACCAAAATGGGCACACCAATTCATGTTAATAAAACATATTATGAATCTGATTTAAAGATTGCAATAGGTGGTGTGATTCCACATCCATTGGCTGGATTTGGTGGTGGAGCAAAAATTGTCTTACCAGGGGTTTGTGGAATTGAAACTCTATATGGAAACCATAGTATGGCAATGAAAGGAGGATCAGGAGCAGGAATGGGTCGAGTTACTGAAATTAGAAAAGATATTGAAGATACTGCCAAAAAAGTAGGGTTGGATTTTAGTATAAATATAATTCTTACAGAAAATGGAAAAATTGGAGGTTGTTTTGCAGGAAACTATATTAAGGCACATAGAAAAGCAATGGAATTAGGTAGTCAAGTATATAAGACAAAAGTTACTTTAGATAATGATGTTGCGTTTTTTAATCTATATCCAGAGGATACAGAACTCACTCAAGGCATGCATAAAGCTTTTAATTTCTTAATGACAGCCCCAAATAACATGTTAAAAAGATATGGCACAATTGCCATTATGGCTTCATGCTATGAAGGACGTGGATTCCACAGTTTAATTGCCGAAACGGGAGCAAAATTATATAGTCCCGTTTGTGAACAAATAGTTTGGAAAGCTTTTGTAAAACGAAGAAATGTATATTGTTTTTCAGAACATCTCAGTAAGAATGATATTGATCATATCTATGGAAAGTCAAAGGTATTATTGTTTAAAAAATGGGCAGATTTAATTAATAAATTAACAGATGATCATGGAGAATCATTAAAAGCAATTGTTATTCCAACCAGTATCCAGCTAAGTGAGTAATTAAAACTTTATATTTATTAATGATTAATTAAACTTATGATATACCTGATTTAGAGATGTAAAAATACGAAAGAAATTCTGAAACCTTAAACCCAAATCATAAAAAAGAGAAATATGTATGAAGCTAAATATAGGAAAATGAAGATAATACCAGCTTTTTTATCCATTTTTTTTCTTACTGCAATCATGAAAAAAACAATAAAAGATACTAAAAGAGTATAAAGAATTGTAGGAATTGCGATTTCGGCAGAAACTGCTTGTGGAAAAAGTACTTGTCCTATTCCTATGGAGAGTGTTGAATCGACTATGCAACTACCAACTATATCTCCAATTGCGATCTTATAATGTTTATTACGAATAGCATTTATATCGACTACTAATTCTGGGAGAGAAGTACCGAGGCTAGCTATAAAGAAGCTGATGATGTATTCATGAATATTAAGTTCACTTGAGAGTGTTATTATTGATTGAACGATTGCATATGCGCCAATAGCTACGCCTATGAAACCTAAAGAGGCTATTATAATATGAAATGGTTTGCTTCTAGGAGTTTCTATATTTTCTAGCAAATCTATACGCTCCAAAATACTTTCCTTAGTAACTCTACTTATTATTATTAAATATATCACCAAACTCCCAACCATAATGAGTGCATTAAGTCGAGTAAAATATCCTTTTTCAACAATGGTATAAATTACTATAAGCGATAAAATCTCACATCCACCTAATACAATGATTTCCCTTCTATCAATCTTAAATGAGCCGCAAATTATGGGCAGAAGTCCAAAAACTAAAGTTAATTGAGTTAAATCTGAACCTACAGAATCCCCTACATCAATATCTCCGTGCCCTAAAGAACATGAGATAATTGAGTTAAATATTTCAGGAAGATCAGTTCCTATTGATACCAATGAGAGACCGATTATTAAAGGTGATACGCCAAGAGCAGTTGCGAGGATTGCTGAATGTTTTACAGCAATTTTACTGGAAAATGCTATAAGAAATATTCCTATAATAAGAATTATAATCGCAAATAGGATTTCATACATTTTTCAGCGGAAGTTTTAAATTTTTTATCAATTTGTGGATTATATATATAAATATCCTTTAAATCAATTTATAAAGTTATCCAATTCTTGTCCAATTCTTGGATTATCTATGGAAGATCAATAAAATTATTAAATAAAATTATTGAAATACACTAATGGTCTCATTTGAGACTAAATAATAGTAAAAAGATAAGGCTTATCTATCATGATCTGCGGGGCAGTTATCCAAACTCCAGTAAATTAATGGTACATCCGCTAAAAAACAACCTTTCAGTAATTTTGGCAAGAAAAAAAGAATGGAATCAAATGTAGGACCTCTTACCTTAATTCTATAGGGATTACGTCCACCATCACTAACTATATGGAAACATAGCTCACCTCTTGCACTTTCGACAAAACTTATTGCTTCTCCTTTAGGAACCTTATCCATTGGTTTAAATTTCATTTTATAGGGACCATCGGGTAATTTTTTCATACTTTCTTCTACTAAATTAAGGCTACTTTCGATTTCCTGTCTCCTTACCAAAACTCTGTGATATATATCTCCATGGTCAAATGTTGGCACATCGAAATGAAGTTTGTCATAAGCTGCATATGGAGTAGCTTTTCTTATATCAAATTTTACACCTGATGCCCTAATATTTGGACCTGTAATATCAGATTCTATTGCAATATCATGAGATATTTTTCCTATACTAATAGATCTTTTTCTGAAGATCGGGTTTTTCATAAAGAGGTCATCAATAGTTTTGAGTCTAGTCCTTATATATGATATTGTATCTGTTACATTTTCGATAAATTCATCTGAGATATCACTCTGCACCCCTCCTGGAATATTATATAATTGATATATACGACTTCCACACAATGCGTCAAGAAGGAAAAGTATCTTTTCTCTATCCCCCCATATAATCCTCTCTATCGAATCAAATCCACTACTATAAGCCACGAATCCTAAATTAAGTAAATGACTTTGAATCCTTGAAAGTTCTGCCTGAATTACGCGTAGATATTTCGCTCTTTCCGGAATCTCAATTTCTAATAATTTCTCTACAGCATTAATATATCCTATTTCATAAGATGCACCATCGAGCACACAAGCTCGTGATATAAGCATTGTATTCTGATACCATGTCCTATACTCACAGAGTTTCTCAAGTCCTCTGTGAAGATACCCTGCAACGAATTCTGCGTTATTTATTTTTTCACCTTTAACGGTTAATCTAATTGAAAAATTACCTGAGGCTGGATGTTGAGGGCCAAAGGAAAAGATTCTCTCATCGTTTCCAACTTTTTTTATAATTGGTTCCGCTTTTAGATCGTCTGTATTCCTATATTGAATCTTTTTTTTCATTCTAACTTCTTCTTTCTTAGGTAGATATCCACCTTCAATAGCTAATATTGCATGGTACGCAGCAACACCTATTGCCTCTGGTCTGGTTGGGCATCCTGCAATCCATATATCCACCGGGATATAATCATCGATTCTTTTTATGGTATTAAAGCTGTCCCAATATACCCCTCCTGTCATAGGACAATTTCCAAGAGTTAATACAAATTTAGGCTGAGGCATTTTATTATATATTCCAATTATTCTCTTGATTGTTTTATATGTGACATAGCCACCTATAAAAAGCACATCCGAATGTAACGGGCTTCCTTTTGCTATCATTCCGAATCTTTCCATGTCAAATCCACTACCAAACCATGGTATGGCTTCCACAAAGCAACATCCAGTAAAGAAATTTGTTACCCACAAGCTCCTTGAACGTGCCCAGCTTACAATACTCTTTCTTTTCGGTTTTTCAGGGTGTTCTAACTCTGGTTGTTGAGCTAACTGTTCGGGTGTAAAAATTAAATCCTTTTTATTTGTTGAAATTATTATAGAAAAATTAGTCATATCCAAGGCTTTTTCCGGACATGCATCGCTACAGAACCCACAAAAACAACATTTTGAATAATTAATACTTGGAAAATAGACAGTTTTTCCATCTTTCTGCCTTTCTACCATCTCAAGCGCTCCATTAGGGCATATTCTGAAACATGTCCCACAAGAGATACACTTTTCAAGATGAAAGAGATGCCGCCCCCTAAATTTTTTTGAGACTGGCGTCTCAGGAGGAAATTTAAATGTAATCGGTTTTCTTATTAATAGCTTTAATCCTGTTTTCAAAATATTAAATGTATTCTTGATCACTTTACCTTATCTCTCTTAAATTCCGGCATTGTTATATTGAAATTTTCTTTTACATATTTTCTCCAATCAAAATCCTTTTTAAAGGGAGGTGGTCCTATCCAATTTTCTAAAAACAATGGCTTTAACATTTTATTCCCATCAAAGATTATACCAAACATTTCCCATATTTCCCTTTCATGTAATGCAGCATTAAACCATATCTTTGATAGGCTTTCAATTTTAGCTTTTTTTATTCGTGGTAAGCACGTGGAAATTTTAACATAAATATTCTTGTTCATGTTATGTAAGATAAAATATATTTCAAATAAATTATCTTTTATCCAGTCCACCGCACCTACAGTTAATAGCCTTCTGAATTCATGTTCCCTTAGGTATATTGCGGTATTGATATATTCTTTTTTATCAATTTTGAAAAAATAGATATTTTTATCTGCCTTGTACTCTAAAGAAACCTCCTCAAGTTGTTTTAAAAAGTCAATTCCTTCAGGCATATGAATATAACACCTCAACCATAAATAGAAAAGAAGGAATTTACACAAGCTTTAATTATATCAAATATAAAAATTGAAAAGATGCTTATCAGTAGCATAATTGCAAGAAGTATTATCTCAGATGTTAATATGACCTTACTTCTTTCTGAAACTTCACGAATATCTTTTAAGATTTCATTTTTAGGAATAAATACTATTTTTTTTACGAGAACACCATAGTAGTAGCCTATAGAAATTACACTGTTCAACACAATTAAAACAGCAAGCACAATTCCCAACCAACCAACTTGTTGTGAAGATTCAATTGCAACCTCTATTAGAAATAATTTACTCCAAAACATTCCTAATGGTGGAAAACATGCTATATAGAATGCAGTTATGGTAAATATTGTTCCTGTAATTTTCATTATAGTTCCTATCCCCCTCATTTTGTCTATTTCCCTTGTTTTTGCCTCTTTGATAAATGCTCCAGCACAGATAAACATAGATGCTTTTGCGATTTCATGATTTAGAATATGAAATATTGTTGCTGATAAAGCCATTTGAGTACCCACTGCTATACCTACTAACATCAAACCCACATTATAGACACTGGAATAAGCTAACATTCTTTTGATATCTTCTTGTACTAATGCCGTTAGATTTGGTATTGTAATAGTTAAAGCAGCTATTATAAACAAAAAAACTATTGTTATATCATCAAAAGGTAAAGTAGTTCCATTGTAAAAGAGAGAAGCTAATATCTTTAGTAATGCGTACAATTCTACTTCAATAACAATTCCTGAAAGCATCGCACTTACTCCCGATGGAGCTGCTGAATGTGCATCTGGTAACCATGTATGGAGCGGAAAGATTGCTGACTTCACACCAAATCCAAACACGAACATGATAAGAAGGAAATAATAAACCGCAGAGGGTTGATTATTTAATGCACCATGTAATTGTGCTAAGTCAGTAGTGCCTGAAATGATGTAGACATATGCTATTCCAAACAATGCAAAGGCTGCACCGATTGAACCCATTATTATATACTTAAATGACGCTTCAATAGCCTCCTTATTTCTATAAAATGCAACCAGAACATAAGCGGTTATTGCAAGAAATTCAGAGAATACGTAAAGAGTTACGAGATCACCGGAGTAAGCAACACCATTTAGCGCTGAAATCATTAATAAGATTAGAAAATAGAATTCGGTTATTCTTTCCTCCTCTAGGTAGCCAATGCTATAAAGAGCTACTATCATTCCAAGAATGGAGGAGATAAGCGATATCAACGCAGAAAGACTATCAATTGCAATAATTGTTCCTCCAGTATTAAAGTTGAGAAGAATAGGAGCGGTTTGAGACTTGATTAAATTTAAGAAAGAAAAATATATAACTATAAGAGAACTTACTGTACTGATTCCTCCCAATATCTTCTTACTTTCTCGGCACTTTCCAGTAATTAAAACTATTACAGCTGCGATTAGCGGTAGAGTTATAGGAAATAGATAGATATTTAATTCTAACGTTAATTCTGACATTTTTTTTTACCTCACCATTATTATTATATATATAAAAAAAAGGGATAAAAACATACAAACAACAAAATAAACTAAATTTAAATTAATTTTTCCAGAGTGAAATTTCCTTATAACACCACCAAACTTTCCAACACTACATCCAAATATGCTGTAAAGCTTATCAAGTGATGTATGGAATTTTCTCATGATGGTACCCAACTTGTTAATCCCATGGGGAATACTATGATAAAGCTTATCAATTGATAAATGAAAGCTTTCCATTAAATTACCTAATTTGTTAATACTTTGGAGAAAAAAACGATAAAAAGGATTTAGGATCACTTGATTTTCTAAAATCTTATATATATCTTTCATAAGAGATTTCGATGATATGACATAAGGAAAAATTTTTATTGTAAAATAAAAAGGGTAAGCTATCATAAAACCCCCTATAAGTAATTGAAAATAGAATGACTCAAAAGTAAAACGAAATAAAGAATTCTTTGTTGCAAATTCAAGTAAAATTATTATAACCTCCATAAAACTAATAGCGATTATAGTAGTTATTATAGCTTTAATTCCGCAGTGGCGATTATATTTGCCTTCAATATCAATTCTAATAACTGGAATTGCATCACTTTTTTTATACTGAAACGAAATTAATCCCAAATTAGAGAAATAGACCATTAAAATTGCTAATACCATTTCAATACCGATATTTGATAGTAATAAAATAAAAATAGAACCTAAGTAGAAATTTATCCAGAACCAATATTGACCTAAGTTGATATCTTCATGTATATGTTCCAAACTATAGAAAAAAAACAAAATTGAAATAAAGGCAATAATAATTATCAAATAAATTCTGAATACATCTTGGTAGGGAAGCGATGGAGTAGATATTGTTATATCATATAAAATTTTCAACGATAAAAATAAATTAATTATCGATATACCTAACGAGAAATAGCCGGTATATGATTTCTTCCACTTTGCGATTCCATATACAATGAATGAACCGATTATTGGAGTTAAACATATTAGCCACGCGTCTTTATACATATCTCACCACCGAAGCTCACTAATTTTTTCAGCATCAAGTGTATCAAATTTTTCTTGCATCATATAAATAATAATTAGAAGAAATGCAGCAACGATTGCTGCAATTATTGTTGAGATCATAACGATAGTTACAACGAGAGGGTTTAAACTGCCCCCCGAAAAATAAACAGAAAAAAAGACTAAAAATGCATTTGCTATATTTATTAAAATTTCCACCCCAATTATTATCTTAATTACATTTTTACTACTAGCAGTAATTACTAAACCTATGAAAAACTCAATAATTATTAAAAAGAACATAAGCACTATTATATCGATTTTTATATCACCCCTTATTATTGACCCTCCTTATTTGTGCTGAAATACCCGCATATATACCAAGTAATATAAATGCTATTATGATAATCTCCAGCCCTCTATATTCCCAAACAAATTTACTTATCATTACATTAAATGATTCATCATTGTCTCCTATTAATATACCACTAGCGTTATTAACATAATTGCTTTGAATATTCCCAAATTCGACGGCATAAAGAATAGCAATTACCACTAATAAGAACAAAAATACACATAAAAAGATTTTACTCTTCTTTATTATTTTCCCCTCCCATTAAACTTATAACATAAAACAATAAAGTTGCCATTGAAACAGAATATACTGTTATCTGAAATATACCCAAGAGAGTATAACCCAACAATATGTAAAATATTCCTATTAGTATATTGAATAGTGTAAAAAAAATAACGGCATCCATTAATTTGTCTACATAATAGATTGCTAATGTGATTATTATTATCAAAATAAAAAAGATTAGTGACATGATATAAATTTCCATATTGTATCACCCCAAACTAAATATAATGATTGCAATTAAGTTCAGCATCGTTAATGGAATAATAATTTTCCAAAAGAATTTAATTACTTGATCAATGCGATATCTTGCCGTAAGGCTTCTTATCATCGTAATTAGAAAAATTATACCTAATGTTTTAATAAATAATATTATGAAATTCAAAATCTGATTAAAAAACAATAATTCGGGAAGATTAAAATAAGGGAGTGTTGGACCACCTAGGAAAATGATTGCTCCAAAAGAAGCCAAGAAAAACAGATCAAGGTCTGAGGAAAGTCTGAACAATGCTAAAGTTCTCCCACTGATTTCAGTTGACCATCCTGCTACGATTTCTGACTCAGCATTTGGAGCATCAAAAGGAACTTTCTCTACTTTTGCCATGCTACTGAGTATGTATGCAATAAAACCCAAAGGGGCGAATATTATCAGAGGAACGCCTAAGGATTGAAATATTAAATTTTCTTTTATACTTATTGATTTGGATATAGCAATTATTGTTGCTAATGATACCCCGAAAGGTATTTCAATGGAAATTATCATTTCAGCCTCTCGCGCTGCACCTGCATTTGAATAGGGACAAGCAACGGAATAACCAGTTATGATAATTAAAATATCGATGAGTACTCCGATCCCGAATAGTAATATCAAATCTCCATTAAACGAAAGTGGAGCATTAAAATCATAAAGAGGAATAAAAAGCAATATAAAAAACATAAGTGCAACTGATGATATTGCAGAGAATATTATCAAAAAAGTATTACTTCCTACTGGAAATATGCTCTCTTTCTTCAATAATTTAATAAAATCAGCCAAAGGTTGCAATATTCCTTTATAACCTGTTATTTGTGGTCCAACCCTATTTTGAAAACGTGCATATACCTTCCTGTCAAACCATTCATAGAAAAGGGCGAATATAAAAGATAATAGAACCCATATCAATATCATTGCGATTTTATTCATCTCTCTCTTCCTCCTTTGGGATAAAGAGTAAAGAGAGTGTGATTAAAACTAAAAAAATTATAGTAACAATATTAAGCGAAAGGGAGGTAATAGCGACAAGAACTATTGTTGCATCAAATGCAATAAAGAGACTAGCATAAAAAATCCATCGGACTTTATATTTCACCTTAATTGCAGTTGTTCTTTCGCCGCATAGATAAGTATCACTATTCCTTTTTTTTTTATTTCCAAGTAAATATATAATAAATACTACCAGATATACAATAAATATTGATACTAGAACGTCAATTATGATCACATTCTTTCTCCACTTATTTATTAAAAAATATGAATAAACGGAAATTCTCCCTGTTGTATCATTTTTTTTGTTCCATCAAAAGTTTTTGTGATGAAACTTAATTAATCTGAATGATATTTATCTGCTTTATGAATAATTATTCAATTTAAGGTTATATAAAGTTATTCATTTATTATCCAATTTTTGGATAAGATATGGATAATCAATAACTTTTTGATATAAAGTTATCAATTTAATTTCCAATTTGTGGATTTTATATGGATAATCAAAAAAATTATTAAATAATATTATTAAAATATACCTAATGGTTGTTGAGAAAAATAAAGAATTACATGTTCCAATCGAAAGTGAAATATTTCAAAAGTTAGAAGACATTAAAGAGTATCATGGAATAAAAAATAACACTGAAATTATTAGATTTTTGATAACTAAGGAATATCGAGAAATTCAAAAAAATGAGTAATTTCATGTAACTTTAACTTCCATTTTAAGTATTTTCGATTGTAATCTTCTCAAAATCACTTAATAAATTCTGAATCAATTACTTTATTTTTGAGATATAAAAAAAAAAAGAAATTATTATAAATTACAGTTTATCCAAGCCTAATGATTTTAATTTAGATTCATTGGGTTTTCCAGTATTAGGATCCCAGTCACGATAATCATAAAATAAATTCTTCAATTGTTTAAAATTTGGCGTTTTACCTGCCGCACCACCATCATTAAATGGTCTTAACAATATATCAGGCAATCTATCATCCGTTGATGTTAAACCCATTTTAATATTGAACATTCTTTTCATATTGAGAATTCTTTCACCATATAATTTAACTTCTTTAATTCCAAATGTTAATCCAGTTGTATTTTCAATTAAAGCAGCGTTTTGGGATGGTGGGGGGTTAGCAAAAGAGCACATTATCATTGAACTATAGAGTGCGCGATAATCTTGATTTAAAGCACATACTTCAGCCATTTCTTTATTATCCAAGAATTTGTCAATATTTTGAATGCCAATTTCTTGAAATGGAAGACCCATTAAAACCATATAGGTGTCGCACGCATTGTGGGAGGGACCTCTTGGTCCAATTCCATATGCTATTGCCATTCCATAACAAGAACGAAGATCATGATATGTAACTTCTAATCCATTAACTGTAGCGATTTCATCTTGTGAGATATTAAATTTTTTTGCAATTGCATCTGAACCCTCAGCTAAAAGATCACCAATTCCTTGTCTATATACTATTTTATCTAATAATTCTTCAGCAACATCAATATTTCCCCATTCTGGTTTTAATCCGTCAAGATTTTCTACTTTAATATTACCAAGATCATAATGATAAAATAGACAAGCAATCACACTACTTGAACTAATAGTATCAATCCCATAATCAGTGCATTTTTTATTTAAATGAGCAATTGACTCTATATTATCATTCAAAAGCATTGATCCATATCCGGCAATCGTTTCATACTCGGGACCTTCACATTCCTCTGTTTGATATTTCCCTTCTTTAATAGCAATTTTCCTTCCACACCCAATAACACATGAATGACAAAATCTTTGACCCACTAACATCTTTTCAGCCATGGTTGATCCAGATATGTTAAATGCACCATCCCAATTTGATTGAGTCCAATATTTAATGGGCAATTCACCTGTTGCATTATACATATCTACACCACTGGATGTTCCTAAATCATTCATTAAAGTTGAAAAAAATGCATTTTTTACACTTTCTTTCGTAATATTTATTGCTTCTTTTAATTTATCAGGATTCGCTACATCAACTTTTATATTACTTCCTTTGACAATAATTGCTTTTAATTTCTTGGAACCCATTATTGTACCCATTCCTGTTCTTCCAGCTGCTCTTTCTTCAGATATGATATTTGCAAATTTTACGAGATTTTCACCGGCTTGTCCTATACATGCAACATAGGCTTTTTTATCTCCAAAAATTTCTTTGAGTTTTTCAGTTGTTTCATATGTACCCTTTCCCCATAAAAAGTCTGCATCCTTAATTTCGACCTTATCGTCAATAATTTCAAGATAAACAGGCTTATCTGAGGCGCCTGCAATTATTAAGCCGTCATACCCCGCTTTTTTAACCTCAGCTCCAAAAAAGCTACCACAATTTGCTTCACCCCAAATTCCTGTATAAGGTGATTTCGCACAAACTACCCATCTTCCAGTATTAGGAGCAAATGTCCCCAAAAGAGGACCTGTCATTATCATCAAAATGCTTTCAGGTGAAAGTGCGTCTGTATCCTTTTCAACTAAATCATATAAATAACGACACGCATAGCCAGAACCTCCTAAAAAATTTTTCGCGATTTCTTCATTTAATGGTTCAATAGTAATTTCTTTTGTTGTAAGATTAACCTTTAATAACTTACCTCTAAATCCTTTTATTTTAATACACCTTAATATTTATTTAAAAATCAATATCTTTACCTTCATAAGCATATCTATATAAATTTCGAAATGCTTCTCCACCCGCTGATCTAGGAGACATTACAGAACTACTTGACTGAAAACATAAATTTACAAGATGATCTAAGTTTTTATCAAAATCTTCTTTTGGAATATCTAACTCTTTTAAAGATTGAGGAAAATCAACTAATTTCTGTAATTCTTTAACTTTCTTGACAAGAATATTTGCAGCTTCTTTATCATTGGCATCCCATTTTGCAAAGTTCAATAATTTAGCATTTTTTGCTAAGATTGTAACTGTTTTATCATTTTTATCCGGGTCATTTATGCAATATTGCATAATATAGGGTAAGAAAAGTCCAACTGCTATACCATGATGAGTATGAAATACTGCACCCCATGCATGACCCATGCTATGACCTAGATTGGCTTGCGAATTTCCAAATGCTAAGCCTGCCATAGTAGCTGCTTGATGCATTTTATCTCTTGCTTCCATATCATTTGGATTTTTATATGCTTTAGGAAGATATTCAAAAATAAGTTCTAATGCTTTATAACTCATTGCGTCACTGAAATCATTACGCCATACAGAAAATAGAGCTTCAAGTGAATGAGCAACAGCGTCAAAACCAGTTCCTGCAGTTAATTTTGGGGGCATTCCAACTGTAAATATGGGATCCACAATAGCAATATCGGAAGCTAATGCCTTATGAGCTTGTTCTAATTTTCTCCAATAGTTATCTTCAAAACGATTAATAACCACAGCCCATGTAGTTTCTGCACCAGTTCCACTTGTTGTTGGGATTGCAACCATTTTTGTTTTTTGACCTAATTTAAATAACTCGTCATTAAATGGATGCAGATCATCAACAACCATGTTTTGAAATTCATATAAAGCTCTAACTGCTTTGGCAGTATCCATTGGAGAACCACCTCCAAATCCAATTATGATATCTGGTTTATAAAAGATACAATGTTCTCTCGCTTTTAAAACGGTTTCTTCATGAGGATCTGATTCTACTTCGCTAAATACTTTAAATTCTTTTCCAAATTTCGTTAGCTTTTCAGTTAATATATCTAGATACCCTAGTTTGACAAGACCTTCATCAGTTACAATAAAACATTTATTTCCAGGAATCTTTTCTAAAAAATCAAGAGCATCTTCTCCGTAGACAATATTTGGACTGAAAAAATACCACATTTTATATTCCCTCTTAATTAATTTTATTTTATTTTAAAATAATTAATATTTAATTAATTAAGATAATTAAAGATATTTAGATTAATAGATTTAATATTAAAATTAGAAAAATCTAAGATATATAGAAATTTAAGGTAAAAAAAAATGGAAGAATCTGAAAAAAAAAATTTATTTATAACATTTAGTGGAGTTATCAATGCAATAATAGAAGATAAAAGGAAGAATCCTAAAAATATTAAATTACTTAATTCTTTTGAGGGAATTGTTAATTTAGGACTGCAAATAGAAGAAGATTACTATTTTTGGTTAAATTTAACTGCTAAAGATGGGAATTATGAGTTAAATAGAGGAAGTGCAGATAATTTTGATTTAGAATTAATGGCAGATCCCGAAGATTTAATGTATTTTTCAAATGGGACTTACTCAACTGTCCATATGGTGATTAAAAAAAATAGATTCGGTAAACGGAAGCTAAGAATTAAGAAAGGTGGCAGAAATATTGGAAAATTATTAAAAATTTCGAAAATATTAGTTTTAGATAAAATTCCTGCGGAAAAATGATTTTTTTCTTCCTTTTATCATCAATTCTGTCAAAAAAACTATTAAATATTTAATATATTAAAAATTTTTGATTTTTAAAATAAAAACTCTTAATAGTCTTAATTATTCGATCATTTTTTAGTTCATATAGAATAACCTTAATTTCACTTTCTTCAATGTCTACTTTAATAATTATAAAGGATGGAGTTCTAGACGCTACGAAACTCCAAGCACCCGTAAAGCTCCCGGGATTAAGTAATAGAATACCATCTGAAGAAAGTAAGATTTGTGCAAAATGTGTATGTGCAAAAATTAGAAGGTTAAACCTACTTTCTTTAGCAATTTTTAACAGTTCATCTTTATCTCCGCGTGGATGAATTTCTGCTCCATGTGTTATTCCTATATTTAAATAAGAGTCATTTTTTAATCTAATAGAGAAAGAATCATATAAAGGAGCTTCAACATTTCCGTAATAATAGTCCATATTGCCTTGAACTATCAAGAATTTTTCTTTGGCTAGATTTTTAAAATATCTTATAGTTTCTGGTGATTTAACTACATCTCCAGTAAAGATTACAAAATCAAAAAGTTTTTTCGCAGATAGGGTGTTAAGTTCTTTTATTAATAATGGAGATAAACCCATAGCTCTTTTAGGAATGTGAGTATCTCCAATTACTAGGATATCAATCAAAAAAGTTTCACTAGTATCAATAAAAATTAGATATTTAATAGGAAAATTGTAAAATTTCTAAGATTTTTTTCTTTGAAATTTTAATTCAGCTTGTGCAGCTGCGACACGTGCAATAGGAATTCTATAAGGCGAACAAGAGACATAATCTAACCCAATTTCGTGAGAGAATTCTATGGATGATGGCTCTCCACCATGTTCTCCACAAATTCCGCATTCTAAATCAGGATTTGCTGCTTTTCCATCTTTTACTGCCATTTTTAAGAGTTTTCCTACACCTTCTCTATCTAAGACTTCAAATGGATTCTTTTTTAATATTCCTTTACTTAAGTAGACTGGAATAAATTTACCTTCTGCATCATCCCGAGAATAACCAAAAGTCATTTGAGTCATATCATTTGTGCCAAAAGAAAAAAAATCAGCATGTTTTGCAATTTCTCCGGCAATTAATGCAGCTCGAGGTACTTCAATCATTGTTCCGAATTTATATTTAAGATCACATTCATTTTCTTTTAAAATTTTTTCAGCAACTTTTTGAAGCTGAGTTTTAACCTCAAGCAATTCCTCCACAACTCCTACTAAAGGAATCATAACTTCTGGTCTAACGTCGACTCCTTCTTTCTTTAATTGGCATGCCGCTTGAAATATTGCTTTAACTTGCATCTCATTAATTTCTGGCCAAGTAATTCCTAAACGACAACCTCTTAAACCCATCATTGGATTTACTTCAGAAATTGAACGAATTAAGGAAACCATTTTATTTCTTTCTGTAATTTCCTCATCTAATGGAGTGAGGTTGAGTAATTGACGTGTTAAATTATTTGTAATCTTAAGCGTCATATTTTCTAGTAGAATTTCATTTAAATCAGGAAGAAATTCATGTAATGGTGGATCAAGTAATCTTATCGTAACAGGTTTTCCTTCCATAACTTTAAAAATTTCATAGAAATCAGATCTTTGCATTGGAAGTAATTTATTTAATGCATCTTGTCTATCTTCTTGGTTTCTAGCTAAAATCATCTTTTGGACTACAGGTAATCTATCTTGTGCCATAAACATATGTTCTGTACGACAGAGACCAATTCCCTCTGCACCAAATTCTATAGCTTTTTGAGCGTCAGTAGGAGTATCTGCATTTGCTTTAACACCAAGAAATTTTATTTCATTTACCATTTCTAATAATTCTTTAAATTCTCCCCTAATCTCTGGTTCCACCAAAGGAACTTTTCCTGCTATCACTAATCCTTTTGTACCATCAATTGTAATCACTTCACCTTCTCTAATAACAACATCTCCAACAGTAAATTCTCGATTATCAACATCAATATGGATTTCAGAAGCACCTACAATGGCGGGTTTTCCCATTCCACGAGCCACAACAGCAGCATGAGATGTTTTACCACCAAATTGAGTTAAAACACCTTTTGACGCATAAAGACCATGAATATCCTCAGGTTTGGTTTGAGGTCTTACCAAAATAACAGCTTCATCACTTTCATTTACTAATTTTTCTGCAGTATCTGCATCAAAAATTGCCAATCCGAATACAGCTCCAGGTGATGCAGCAATGCCATGTGCTAAGACCTGAAAATAAGAATTTTCATCAATACTTTTAAAGAGTAAATTTGATAAACCTTTTGGATCGATTCTCTCTATTGCTTCTTCTTTTGAAATCAATCCTTCTTTGAATAAATCAACTGCGATTTTTACAGCTGCAAGTGGTGTTCTTTTTCCATTTCTTGTTTGTAGAATGAATAAAATTTTATCTTCGATAGTAAATTCGATATCTTGCATATCTCTATAATGCTTTTCAAGATTCTCCATCGTTTTAATCAGATTTTTATATATCTCAGGAAATTCTTCTTTCATATTTTCTAATTTTTTTGGAGTTCTTATTCCTGCTACAACATCTTCTCCCTGTGCGTTAGTTAAATACTCTCCAAATTTAATTTTTTCACCATTTCCTGGATCCCTTGAAAATGCTACTCCAGTAGCTGAATTAAAACCTTTATTTCCAAAAACCATTGCTTGTACATTAACAGCAGTTCCATAATTCGGTATATCATTAATTCTTCTGTATGTAATTGCACGTTTATTATTCCAAGATTTAAATACTGCTTCTATTGCCAGAAACAACTGTTCTTTAGGGTTTTGAGGAAAATCTTTCTCAATTTCAGTTTTATAAAGTTGTTTATAATCATTAATAAGTTTTTGAAGATCAACTACAGTGAGGTCAGTATCTTGTGCGTGTCTTCCTATTCTTCTTTTATAACCCTCTAAAATTCTCTCGAATTTATCAGCATGAATTCCCATAACAACATCTCCAAACATTTGTATAAATCTCCTGTATGAATCATATGCAAATCTCTGATTATCTGTAGTAGCTGCAAGACCTGCCACGGAATTATCATTTAATCCAAGATTTAATACAGTATCCATCATTCCAGGCATCGACATAGGTGCACCACTCCTTATACTAAGTAATAAAGGATTTTTATTACTTCCAAAACTCTTTCCTGTTAGTTCTTCTAACAACTTGATATTTTTTAAAATATCATCTCGTAGAGCATCAATAATTTTTGGATTCTCAAAATATTCTAAACACGCTTCAGTTGAGATAGTGAAGCCTGGAGGGATATTTAATCCTAAGTTAGTCATTTCAGCGAGGTTTGCTCCTTTCCCTCCTAAAAGAAGATTTAATTCTTTAGAACCTTCTTTAAATGTATATATTTGTTTTTTATTATTAGAGGTCACCATTATTAAAACAAATCCATAATTTAAATTGATATTTTCTCTTAATCATATAATTGTAATAAAACAAGCTTAATATTTTTTTTTAATCTATTATGAGACTAAAGAAAAAATCTAATTAAAGATTATATTACTTAATTTCTAGTTCTATTTTTTTAACATTGTATTCAATATATGAAAGAAAGATTTTTTTAAATTAAAAAGACAAAACATTTTTTTGTATCTAACACTAAATATATTAATTAAAAAAAATTAGAGGAATAAGTAAAATGCCTTTATTTGGAACTAAAGAATGGGTTGAAAAATATGTTGAAGAATTAAATAATAACAAAGCCTATGAGGAGGCAGCTAGCTGGTGGGAAGGTGACTTCGTCTTCATAGCTGAACCTGCTGGAAACCTTGATCATGAAATAAAGTTATATGTGGATCTTTGGCACGGAAAATGTCGTAGTGGGAGGGTCTTAGAACCTGGAGAAGAGCAAGAAGCTGAATTTATATGGTCAGGTACATGGGAAAATTGGATATTACTTTTAACTAAAAAAGTTGATCCGATCCAAGGATTAATGGCTGGGAAATTTAAATTAGTAGGTAATATGGCAAAAATAATGCGTGCAACGAAAGCTGCACAAGAAATGGTAAATAGTGTTGTTGCTACAGATACACAACTCTATTAAAATTAAAAATTCTCTTATTTTAATATTTTTTTTATTTTAGTTGATTAAATGATATTTGAAATGAATTATTAGAAAATTTAAAAAAAATAGTTAAACCCCGATTCCAATTGTATTTCCTATTCCCGCAATAATTATTTTTGTACCTTTTTCTGTTCGTGTTCTGATGGCTTGCTTAATTCTCTCAATTATTTTGGGAACAGAACGGGTAATAGGTCGTTTCATTGTTGTTATTGCGTCTTCTAAGCTTTCTCTACAAATTACTGCATCAATAGGTATTTTCACTCCGGAAGTTGATTCTTCTATTTTAAATTTTTCAACTCCAATCCCACCAATTGCTGCGCCAACACCAATTGCAACTGAACCCGTTCGATCACCTTCTAATTTTAAACCTGCATCAATCATAATAATCCTTGATATCTCATTTTTATGCTTTTCTACTAATATTTTAATAGCTTCTCCGGGTTTTCCGACAGTTCCACCTGGGCCTTTAGCTCTTACTAAAAAAATTGTTCTATCCTCAAAATCTACTTGTTGATAGATTGTATCCTTAGCGATCTCAATAGCTTCAACATCATCTCTATTTGAAATATCTCGAATCATACTAGCTACAACTAATGGTCCCAGTGCATCCCCGATGGGACTACCTTCCTTAAATGCTCTAGTTGCATGTAAATAAGACTTGGCCATTGTCATAATTAATGATAATTGCATTTGAATCTGCATCAATAACAACATACTTTTACTTTTTTTTCCTAAGATCAAATAATGCCTAATAAGACGATAAATAAAATCCAAAGCCATTGATGCCTCTAAGAGATTCTCAAGATTACTAGCGGTCACAGAGTCGGCGCTAGGGGCTAAGTTCTTGATTTCTTCTTTGAATCGGTCATCTCTAACATTTATTAAATGGTCCAATTTTGGTATAATTCCAGCTGGATCCAAATTAGTCGGTGAGATCGTTACAAACGTCATAATATCTTCAATTTTTACTTTTAAATCTTGTGAAGATAAATTCTTGTCTTTAAATTCTTGCATCTTTTTCATAACAAGACTCTTTCCCTCATTATTCCACGTTTTTAGTTCTCCTAAAGCTACTTCAATTTCCTTTGAAGCACGCCACCCCTGAATTTTGGTTCCATAAAACATAAAAACAATGAAGATAACATAAAAGAAAATACTTAATAGTAGTGAAATCGGATCAGTTCCTTGAGTTTGACCAAACTGGTAAATCATAATAAATCAGACTTTATTTTTTCTCTTAAGAATTATATTTTTAAAAAAAATCAAAAATAAAAACTTTGATATTTCATTTAATTTAAGAAGAAATAATCTAAAGATTTATTTTTTTTCATTATTAATTATTATTTGAAGAGAAAATTTGGTTTTTTGATAAATTTATATAGAAAATAAGTGGAACTCATTGATTGAAGAAGAAGATGAAGATTTTTTAAACAAGAAAAAAAGCAAAAAATCCATTATAAAGAGTATTTTAATATTTATTCTTATAATTATAGGAGTTATAATACTTGTCCTTGGAAATGTCTTTGGGGTGACTTATCTATTCTGGGTAGGTGTTTCTATAATGTGTATAGCATCTTTTTTTCTAAATGTAAAGAAAAGGCCCAAAGAACCATTAACTCAAACTCTATGTGTACTTCGATGTGATCTTTGTGATTATACAAAAGTTCAAGATTATGAAGAAGGGGATTTTGTTTTTAAAGTAGCGGGAAAATGTTCAAAATGTGATGGTTCTATGAAAATTAATGATATTTACACAGTAAAAATAAAAAAAGAAAAATCTTAGTTTTGAAGAAGTATGTTTTCCAGAGTAGGTATGGGTGGATGTTTTGATCATTTACATGAAGGGCACAAATATTTAATAGAAACCGCACTTAAGGTTTCCGAAAAGCTGGTAATTGGTTTAACTACCGAAAAAATGAATCAAAAGAAGCAATACAAAGAGATAATTCAAGATTATTCAATTAGAAAACAAAATATTGAAAATTTTGTTCAATCGTTCACTGAATTAAGCCGGCTTGAAATTATAGAATTAAATGATTCTTATGGTCCTCCAATTGAAGATGAAAATTATGAAGCATTAGTATTTAGTTTAGAGACACTTCCCAATGCAATTAAAATAAATGAAATTAGAGAAGAAAAGGGTATGAATCCTCTAATATTTATAATCATATCACTACTCAAAGATAAAAATGGTAAAAAAATTAGTTCTACAAATATCAGAAAGAATCTTAAATAAAAGTAATTTTAAAAATAATATCTTATTTTAAATTTTAAATTAGCTAGATTTAAAATATTAAAAAAATTAATAGTTGGAAAAAGATTAGTCAGAAGGGTTATAATTTTTTAAGAATCGATATAATTGGAGTAATTTTTAGTCTAGCCTCTTTATTCTTTATTTAGCCCAAGAGGCATGCTTTGATAGGTTCTCTTGGGAGTTTTGAAATGAAAGTTTTTGGATAAAATTTTCTATAATGAAAAATTTTAACGTAAAGAGGTGATTTTATAATCTAATTTAAGTTTATGGCATTTTAGTTAAATATTTTAGAGATATTCACCAAAAGATTTAAATAAATCAAAGATTTAAAAAAAATATAGGAAAAAAAATAAATAAAATAAGGTTTTATAATTGGGAATTAAATTAAGACAAAATGTCTTAGAAATTTTAAAAACACTTCAAGAAAAAAATATAGAATGTGATGCATCAGAATTAGCAAAAGAACTTAAAATAGACTATATTATTCTAATGTCCGCCGTAAATGATTTAGATAAGGTTAAATTGGGAGGTTTTAAAGAGAAATCTATCGATTATCTATATTTAACTGATGAAGGACTTAATTATCTTAAAAAAGGACTTCCAAGTAGACAACTAATAAATTACTTAGTTAAAAATAAAATTAAGGAAATATCTATAGCAGAATTAAAAGACAAATCGGAATTAAATGATAAATCTTTTTATAGAGCAATTCAAAATTTAAGACATAATAAATGGATTGCTACTAGCAAAGCAACAGGTGAAAATAAAGTGTATATAATTGCAGATGATTTCCCAACTACAGAATTGGAGATTTTTCTTAAAACATTTGAAAAAAAACCTTTTAATGATAAAAGTAAATTATCTAAGAAAGAAGTAGAATTAATTGGGACTTTGAATAAAAGAAATTTAATCCGTCGAGAAAAAAGGACTCAAAGATTAATTTTCTTAACTCCAGAAGGTAAAAAAATAGATGTGCGGAAAATTGAAATATTAAAAGAATTTAGCAAGATTACTTCGCAGATGCTTACTTCAGGAGAATGGAAAAATATTGATTTAAAACCTTTCAATGTTTCGATTTCAGGTCCAAGAATTCATGCGGGAAAGATTCACCCGTTAATTAATATAATCAATGAAATTAGAGAAATTTTTCTTTCTATGGGATTTACCGAAATAAAAGGACCTATTGTTGAATCTGCTTTTTTCAATTTTGATGCATTATTTCAACCTCAAGATCATCCAGCAAGAGAAATGCAAGATACATTTTATCTTAATAACCCTAAACAATCTAAATTGCCTGAAAGAGAGCGAGTTGAGGCGGTAAAAGCAACACATGAAAATGGAGGAGATTGTGGTTCAATAGGATGGGGGTATGATTGGAGTTATGATATTGCAAAAAAAGTTGTTCTAAGAACACACACAACAGCAACAACTTGTAGAAGACTAGCTCAATTTTATCGAGAAAATGAAAAACCACCAGTAAAAGTATTTTCGATTGATAAGGTTTTCAGAAATGAAAGATTAGATCATTCTCATCTTGCTGAATTTATGCAAATTGAAGGGATTGTAATTGATGAGAACGTAACTTTATGTGATTTAAGAGGATTATTAACGGAGTTTTATCGAAAAATGGGTTTTCCTAAAATAATCACACGTCCTAGTTTCTTCCCTTATACTGAACCTAGTTTAGAAATTGCAGTATATTCTGAAAAATTTGGTGAATGGCTTGAAATGGGAGGTTCAGGTATATTCAGGCCAGAAGTCACTTATCCGTGGGGAATTAAAGATCCAACAAGAGTTTTGGCTTGGGGGTTAGGATTAGAAAGATTAGCGATGTTAAAATATAGGCGGGGAGATATTAGAGATCTATATAGAAATCCATTAAAATGGTTAAGGGAGGTATCCTATTAAAAGGAGGGATCAAAATGCCAACACTTGAATTGAAAGTAGAAAGATTGGAAAGATTACTAGGAAAAAAATTAAACATAAAAGATCTTGAGTATGATCTTCAATGGATTGGCTTAGATCTAGAATCCATAAATGAGAAAGAAAATAAAATAAAAGTGGAATATAGCCCAAATAGACCTGATTTTTCCAGTCCTGAAGGTATCGCCAGAACTTTAAAGGGATATTATGAATTAGAATTGGGAGCTCCAATATATAAAGTTAATCCGGGATCATTAGAAATCAATGTAGATCCCGTAGTTAATAAAGTTAGACCCTTTATAGTTGGGGGTGTCATTAGGAATATTGATTTAGATGAGGATGAAGTTGCAACTTTAATGAATATTCAAGAAGACTTGCATTGGGCTCTTGGTAGAGATAGGAAAAAAGTTGCAATAGGTGTGCATGATTTAGATAAAATTGTTCCTCCATACCTTTACACAGCAGTTAAACCGGATAGTTGTAAATTTCGTGCATTAAAACTGGAACACTTTGAATTAACTCCAGCTGAAATTTTAGAGGAACATCCAAAAGGAATCAAATATGCACATATCTTAGAAGGTAAAGAAGTATATCCAATAATATTCGATAAGAATAATGAAGTTATATCCTTTCCTCCAATAATTAATGGGATTCTTACAATGGTAACTGATGATACTAAAAATTTATTTATTGATATAACGGGAACTGATTTTAGAGCGATTAATTATACTCTAAACATTCTTTCTACAACATTGTCAGATATGGGCGCAAAAATAGAAAGTGTTAAAGTAAATTATAATGAAGATGGAAGGCAAATTATAACACCCGATTTAAAGTTAATGAAGTGGACAGTATCAAAAAAATACATTAATGATTATATAGGAGTTAATCTAAGTGAAACTGAAATGATTAAATGTTTTCAAAAAGTCCGATTCAACGCTAAACCTTCTGGAGAAAAGGGTAAGATTGATATCTGGGTTCCAGCATTTAGAGTGGATATTGTGCATGAAGTAGATTTTGTAGAGGAGTGTGCTATAGGATATGGTTATTTTAATCTACCAACAACTATTCGAGAAGGTTGTATTGGAGAATTTCATCCATTTCAAGATTATTGCAATAAGATTAGAAAAATAATGATTGGGGCACAATATTTAGAAGTTGTTAATTTTATGCTTACAAATTCTGAAAGACATTATAATTTTATGAAAAGAGAATATAACTTAAAAGACCATATACAAATTTTAAATCCAAAATCTAAAGAACTTGATACTACTCGGACACATTTACTTCCTGTACTTATGGAAAATTTACTCTTTAATAGATCTGAGGAAAAACCAATTAAAATATTTGAAGTAGGAGAAATAATTGAACTTGATTTATCTACAGAAACTGGTGCAAGACAAGAACTACATCTGGCGGCTGCTTCATACCATGAGAACTCCAATTTCACAGAGATTAGGAGTTTATTAGATCATTTAACGATTTCACTAGGAATTAATGAAAAAATTAAGGTGATACCAACAAATAGTCCAACTTATATTGAAGGAAGAGTCGGAAAGATTTTATATAATGATGAATCCATTGGTATAATTGGGGAAATTAACCCAGAAGTTATTTTAAACTTCAATTTAGAATTTCCTGTTGCAGCTTTAGAAGTGAATATAAATAAATTTCCAGGAAAGCAATTAATATAATATAAGGGAAGAATTATGGAAGATTTAAAAAAATTAAGAGCCTTAATTGACGAATTGGACGATAAAGTCGTTGAATTATTAGAAAAAAGGGCTGAAATTTCAAAATTAATCGGAGAAAAAAAGGAAAAATTAGGTAAAAATATTTATCAACCTGAAAGAGAAAAAACAGTAATTAAGAACGTTCAAAAAAAATCTTTCCTTTTAAGGAAAAATATTAAAGTAATTTGGAAAGAAATCATCAGTGCTTGTAAGGAAGTTCAAGGAAAAATAATAAAAGTAGGCTATTTAGGTCCAGAAGGAACTCATTCTCATAAAGCAGCTTTAACATTTTTTCCTAAATCTGGAACTGAATTTATTGAAACTAATGCTATTGTTGATATTTTTAAACAAATAGAAACTGAAAAAGTGGATTATGGAGTCCTTCCAATTGAAAATAGTCTTCAAGGGACTGTAAGAGAAACTTTAGATTTGTTAATTGAAAAAAATTTAAAGATTTATAGTGAATTCGAGATTAGAATAATTCAAAATTTAATAGGCTTTGAAGATACTCAAATAAATAAAATCAATGCTGTATATTCACACCCACAAGCAATATTTCAAACTAAAAATTGGCTTAGAAGTAATATTCCTAATGCAGAAATTATTAAAACAAATTCCACAGCACAAGCTGTAAAAAAAATTACGAATTTAGGTGATAATAAAAATGTTGCAATTGGAAGCGATATCGCAGCAAATCTTAATAATTTAGAAATAGTTGCTAGAGGAATAGAAGATAATCCATCTAATTATACAAGATTTTTAGTCATTTCCAAGGAAGAAAGTAAGGAATTAGCAGATATCTATAAAACATCTATTATTTTTGTTACAAAACATATTCCAGGTGCATTATATGGAGTTTTAAAAATATTTGCTGAAGAAAATATAAATCTGTTGAAAATAGAATCGAGACCAAGACGGCAAGGACTTTGGGAATACATTTTTTTATTGGATTTTGAAGGTCATAGAAATGACAGAAAGATAAAATCAGTTCTTAATAAAATGAAAGATATCACTGTCTGGTATAAAATTTTAGGATCTTTTGTTCCAAAATCTTTTGAAAATAAATAATTAATTATACATATAAAATATACACTCAATCAAATTTTCTAATTAATTGGTACCTTACTACCTTTTATACACTTGTTAATATGTAAAAAATTATAAGATTAGGGTTATTTATAAGAAATAATTGAACATTTCTGGTAATATTAAATGTCACTATTTGATAAACGAATTGATGGAAGAAAAAATGATGACCTACGTAAATTACAAATAGAGCGTAATTATCTAATGTATCCAGAAGGATCGGTTTTGATCTCCCAAGGAAATACTAAAGTAGTCATAACTGCTTCAATTGATGAATCTGTTCCAAGATTTTTACAAGATTCAGGTTCTGGCTGGATAACCGCTGAGTATAATATGCTTCCGAGAGCAACACAAATCAGAAATAATCGAGAAAGTAGAAGAGGGTTTTTAAAAGGGAGAACTATTGAAATCCAAAGAATAATAGGAAGAAGTATAAGAGCGGCTTTTAATTTAAGACAATTAGGAGAAAGAACAATAAAAGTGGATTGTGATGTAATCCAAGCAGATGGAGGGACAAGATGTGCATCTATAACTGGAGGATTTGTTGCAGTGTTTGATGCAATAAGATATTTATATAACGAAGGTCTAATTCAGAAATTTCCCGATTATATAATTACTGCTGCGATATCTGTAGGAATGAGAGATGGAAATCCAATCTTAGATCTAAATTACGAAGAAGATTCAAGAGTAGATGTAGATATGAATATTATAATGAATGAACAAGAAAAGTTTATTGAGGTTCAAGGAACAGCAGAAAAAAATCCATTTGATCATCAACAATTACTAGATCTTTTAAATCTAGGGAAAAAGGGGATAAAGGAAATAATCGAACTCCTACGAAAAGCTTTAAACTTAAAATAAAAATTATTTTAAAATATTCTTTTCCTTTTTATTATATTAAATAAGAATTTATTTGTGAAAAAAACTGGAAAATATACTTAATCTAAAAATAGTTCAAGATTTTTTAGAAAATGCAGAGAATCCGAATATTTTAATAAAAGATTTGGGAGTAAATGAATTAAAATTGCTTTTCAATCAATTTCCTAATTTTTTTCCTGCCTTATTTCAAGAAAATATTATCGAAAATGAAAATAAACTGCAAGACGTATCAATTGTAAAAGTGATTACATTAATTAAAAATAAAAAAGATACATTAAGTTTAAGCAAAATTAGTAAATTAAAAATTTATTATAATGAATTGAATAGTAGAATACTCAAAATCCTCAACTTATAGTTTAATAATAATACATTATTTTCCATAACTCTATAATTAATCTGTTTCTATCTAATTTTTAAATAAAAATCCGTATATATTATTTATAAATAATTAGTAATTGTTAAAAGATAAAGTAAAAATAGTGAGAAAAATTAAAGGAGTAATATTAGCTGGTGGAACTGGATCTCGTCTGTCTCCATTAACAAAAGTTACCAATAAGCATCTATTAGCGGTATATAATGAACCTATGATATATAAAGCAATAAAAACTTTAACTAATTCAGGAATATATGATATCGTAATTGTCTTAGGTGGAGAAAGCGTTGGAGATTTCATTAGATTACTAGGTAATGGAAAAGAATTTGGGGCAAAATTTAGTTATGTTTATCAAGAAGGTGCTGGTGGAATTGCTGAGGCATTAAATTTAACAAAAAATATTGTAAAGGGTCATAAAATCGCTGTTATATTAGGTGATAATATCTTTGAAGATAATTTTAAAGAGGAAGTTCAAAAATTTGAAAAATCCAATGATTGGGAATGTATGCTATTTTTAAAGGAAGTACCTGACCCTGAACGATTCGGCGTTGCAGAAATCGATGAAGATGGAAAAATTCTTAATATTGAAGAGAAACCCAAAGAACCAAAATCAAACTTATGCGTTACTGGGTTATATTTTTATGATGAGAAAATTTTTAATATTATTCAAAATGTAAGTAAGGAGATTGGTTATTCATCAAGGGGAGAATTAGAAATAACCGATGTTAATAATTATTATATTAAAAAGCAAAATACAAAATCTAAAATTTTTAAAGGATTTTGGTCTGATGCAGGAACTTTTAAGACCTTATTGAAATGTAGCAATTTTATAAAAAATCAATTAAAAAAAGAATAAATTAAGTAATATTAAAAAGAAAGGGAAAATATTTATGGTCGATTTAATAGAAGGAGTAGAAGTAAAAAAGTTAAACTCCATTTTAGATGAAAGAGGCTATTTAATGGAATGTTTTAGGTCAGATTGGTCAATTTTTAAAAAATTTGGACAAGCCTATATTACGGTAGCCTATCCGAATGTAGTTAAAGCGTGGCATTATCATAAAATTCAAACTGATTACTTTGTTTGTATTAAAGGTAATGCAAAAGTTGTTTTATGTGATAACCGAAAAGATTCTTCCACATATAAGAAAATAAATGAATTTTTTATGGGGGAGAAAAATCTGATATTATTAACTATTCCCAATCATGTTTGGCATGGATTTAAAGCTATTGGGGGAAAAGAAACATTAATTCTAAATTGTCCAACGGAACTTTACAATTATGATAATCCAGATGAATATAGACTACCATACGATACTAACGAAATAGATTATGATTGGGAAATTAAAATGGGTTAGAAATTTAATATTTGGAGTATGAAAAAATGGAATCTATTTTAATTACTGGGGGCATGGGATTTATCGGAAGCAATTTTGTTCATTATTTATTAAAAAATAAAAAAGAGTATAAAGTAATTAATATAGATTATTTAACTTATGCAGGAAATCCCGAAAATTTGAGAGAATTAGAACGATTTGATGAAAATTTATATAAATTTTATAAATATGATATTTGCGATTTTGATCATATCCTAGAAGTCGCAAAGAATGAAAAGGTCGATTATATTATAAATTTTGCGGCAGAATCACATGTAGACAGATCTATTGACAATCCAGATATTTTCATAAAAACAAATATCTTAGGAACTCAATCATTATTGAATATTGCAAAAAAATTAAAAATTAAAAAATTTATCCAAATTTCGACCGATGAAGTCTATGGATCGTTAAATTTTAAAGACCCTGCCTTTACTGAAGACTTACTATTAAAACCAAATAGTCCTTATTCTGCAAGTAAAGCATCGGCGGATTTAATCGTCCGATCATATTTTAAAACTTTCAATTTGCCGATTAATATCACCCGTTGTTCAAATAATTATGGTCCTTATCAATTTCCGGAAAAATTAATTCCTTTAATAATCAACAACGCGATGAATAATCAAGAATTGCCAATTTATGGAACTGGACAAAATATTAGAGATTGGATTTTTGTAGAAGACCATTGCGAAGCAATATATTTAGTTTTAAAGCATGGAATTCCTGGAGAGATCTATAATATTGGAGGGAATTCTGAAATTTCAAATTTAAGTTTAGTTAAAGAGCTTTTATCCGTTTTAAATAAACCAGAAACTCTAATAAAATTTGTAAAAGACCGACCTGGACATGATTTAAGATACGCTATTAATTTTAATAAAATCAAAAGTGAGTTATCTTGGGAACCAAAAACCAATATTGAAGATGGATTAAAATATACAGTGCAATGGTATTTACAAAATCAGGATTGGTTAGAACATATAATCAATGAAGAATACCTCAAATATTATGAAAAAATGTATAAGGAGCGTTAAATATTTTACAAAAAATTGGTTTTAAGAAATCTTGCAGAAAGTACTAATAATAGGAGCAAATGGGTTTTTAGGGAGTAAATTAATTTACTATATTCTAAATGAACTCTACAGCCATAAATTTATTCCAATTGCTGCAGACATTCAAAATAATACAATCCCAAAAGAAATTAACTTTAATAGAATTGACATAACAAAAAGAGAAAAAACTATCGAGACTATAAAAGAAATAAACCCAGACACTGTTATTTTAACTGCAGCCTACACTGATGTCGATAAATGTGAAGATGAGAAGAAACTTGCTTATAATTTAAATATTCTTGGTCCTGAAAATGTGGCTTTGGGATGTAAAAAAATTAATTCAAAAATGATGTACCTCTCAACAGATTTTGTATTTGACGGGAAAAAAGGAGATTATTCAGAAATAGATGAACCGAAGCCATTAAGCCATTATGCAAATACAAAACTTGAAGGTGAAAAACACATAATAAAAACAGGAGTTGATTATTTGATTTGTAGAACTGCTGTTTTGTATGGTTGGTATCTGTATAGGCAAAATTTCATAACTTGGATATTAAATAATCTAGAAAATGGAAATAAAATAGATATTGTTACTGAACAAATAAATTCACCAACCTTAGCAAATAACTTGGCGGAAATTTTACTCCATTTAATTGATTATAATAAATCAGGGATTATTCATACTGCTGGAGATTGTGCACTAAGTCGATATGAAATTGCAGTAAAATGTGCTGAAATTTTTAATTTTTCAAAAGAATTAATCCACCCAATTGATTTTTTTAAACAAAAAGCCATTAGACCGAAAAATGGTTCATTAAATATATCTAAGCTCAAAAAAATATTAGGAAATAAATTGAAAATCTTAAATTTAGATGAAGGTCTAAATTTTATGAAAGAGCATAAAAATTTATAGCCATTTCACATATATTTTTATTCCAGAAGTTCGATTTTAATACATAATTAGTGGATTTAAAGAAAATTTTTTGATTGATTATGGAAAAACAGAGAATTTTAAAAGAAGCTCAAATTATTGCATCACAATTTTCTTTTTGGATGGTATCTGGAAATATTGCTCATTTATATGGAGCTGTATATGAAAGCTCAAAACAAAAATTCATTATAGAGGTGAAATTTGATGAAACTTTTCCTCATGCCCCTCCTCAAATAATACTTCATCAAGAGATAAAAGATTTATTAGGAGATATAAATCTTGATAAAGTGAAAAATTGGACTCCTGATTCAAGAGTTGTTGATATAATAAAAGAATTAAAAGGAAAAATTCAAAGTGCTTTAAGTGGAACGGCAAAAATTGAAGAAGATTTAGGTCATATTCAACCTCTTGTTGAAGAATCCCAGAAATCAGAAGAGTTTATTACTCCAGATTATTCCAAATATCCTGCAGAAGAAATATCTCTTCAAAAAGACTCGTTCATTACTCCTGACTATTATGAAGAAGAAAAAACGAAGGAAGAATCTCTTCAACCCCCAAAACCAGAAATGCAATCTTTTACTGAAGAATCATTAACTATGCCTTTAAAAGTCACTACAGAATTAGGATTAATCCAAATGGAATACCCAATTGATCAAATAGAAAAAAATAAAGCAGATATCAACGTATATCTCACAATTACCTTAGAAAAAACATTTATCATCGAGATTAATTTCAATAACTACCCTGAAAAACCCATCATTACATTTCCAGAAGATGTAATAAATCTTTTAGTAGAACCAAAGAAAGAACTTGATTTGCTTAAAAAATGGAACTCAAAATCACCTCCACATATTGTAGAGTTAATACGAGAAATCGAAAGTAAATTATTTTTCGTAAAAGATATTGAAATGCAATTCAAAAAAATATCAGGAGAATATCAAGCTGAGCCAATAGAGGGAAATATTTCAAAGTTAAACGTTCATTTACTTACCTATGGATTTAAAGAATATGATTTAGAGATAGATATTGGCAAATATCCAAACCCACCCGTTTTGCAATATAGCCCAGAATTAAATAGTTTAATACAAATTTCTCCTTCTCAGTTAGACTCAATCAAGAGTTGGATACCTAAACAACCGGAAGTAGTGGACATTTTAAGAGAGATATCTTGGCTGGTTGATAAAAATTCGAGAGTAAATTTTGAGATTAATTTATTAAAAGGTGGTATTGATGAGCTTCAATTTGACGCTTTCACAAATACGATTAATCTTAAAATGAAGGGTAAAATGAAAACCGAGAATATAATTTTTGAATTTCAAGCAATTTTACCCACAAATTATCCTATGAATCCTCCCGAACTTAAAGTATTAAATGAATTTGAAGATGAAACCCACGAGCCAATAAAAAAGAAACTTGAAGCATCTATTCAGCAATTTTTTAATGACTGGACGCCTTTTACATATCTGATTGATTTATTTAATGCAATATCTAAAAAGATTTTTGAAGTTTCGGTTATTTCGTGTGTAATTTGTCATCAGATTCAATGTCCAGACGGTGCATGTAAATTACCTATTGCGTCTGCTGATGGTAATCAATGTCGAACGGAATGTCCGTACTGTGAAAGATTATACCATAAACATTGTTGGGATCAAACAATTTCTTCATTTGGTAAATGTGGATTTTGTCTAAAAACCCCACCTCCAAATATGATGCCATAAGAATAAATTCACGCAAGAAAAATTTGTTTTTTCACAATATTTTAAATTTTCTAATTCAAATCTAATTTTTTTATAAGAATTGATTAAATTTTTTAATTTTTCAATGTGTCATTTATTATTTGTAATACTCTCTTTGTTGATAAACCATCCCTTTTAAAAATATATTCTTCAAGGAACTTATCTCGATTTTCTTTTAAACTATCAGGATTAATTAAACAATTCTGTATTATTGAGGGCAAATTATTACAATTAATAACTTCCAAAGCCACTTTAAATTTTACATATGAAAATATATAATCATTTTCTCTAAATCTAAGTATAATTAATGGTTTATTAAAGAGTAATCCTTCTAGTCCTGTTGTAGATGTTAAAGTAATTACACAATCACTAGCAGTTAATAAATGAACAATATCGTAATTCATAACTACTGAAACATTTTGAACTCCTAATTGTTCTATCATATCTTTTGGAATTTGTTGATGATGATCATACGGGTGAAGCTTTATTACTAAATATAAGTTTGGATTGTTCTTTACTGCATTTAATATACATTTAAAAGATTTTTCGACTTCGAATGGATTTTCATAGGCATTTGTAAGTCTAGTTTTTAAATTAACATGTGTTGTTGTAAAAACAATCAAATTTTTATCATATTTAATGTTAAAATCTTTATATACTGATTTTTTAATCATTGCTTTGATTTTTTCACTTCGATTAATATTAATATGGCGGTCTAAATTTGGAGGTCCTGTTAGTATCATTTTATAAATAGGCATACCATATTTTTTTAACCATTCTTGGCTTGATCTGCCCCATACAGCATATTTTTTAGAATATGATGGAAAATAACCATACACCCCTCCAGTCACACCATGTTGTATCCCTAAGGTATGAATTTTTAATTTAAGTGCTATTAAAGAAAATATGATTGGTATCTCTAAAACTTCATCGTTAAAAATAATTAATTTTACTTTTTCTTTTATTAAAAATTTAGAAATTGCTAAAATGTTTTCGATTATTCTCTTAAAATCCATAAAAATGGTTTTATAAATTTTCTTTTTAACAAAAAGCCAAATAGAAATTTCATTATAAACAAAGATTTTTTTAAATGTAGGAGATTTAATAATTGATTTCCATTTATTTAATGAATTTTTAATGAATATTTCAGAGTGTTTTTTTATATTATAAGATTTATAGGATTCAAAAAATTTATATAAACCTGTTTTCTTTCCCTTAAGGGAATTAATAAGATTCTGTTTGATTAAAGGATAAGATTTAAAGTCATTATAAAGAATTACTTTATAATCCTTTGAGGCTTCATCAACTAAAGATTTGCAGTAATAAGGATGAATTATTAAAATTGTTTTTGATTTTCTACGTTTTATATCATCTATTAAACTTGAAAAGAAATCAAGTCTTATTTTTAAATAAGTAAGATATCTTATGATGGTTTTTAAGATTATATTTTTACGAAAACGCTTAAGCTTATTTGTGATTTCTGTGATTTTTTTTATGGGAATAAGATTTAGTGAAATACCTTTCAATAAACAAATTCTTTGAAGAATTTCATTAAATTCTTGAATAAAAATTTCTTTTTCCGCAAAGGCTATGATTTCAGTAGGATTTTCTATTTCAATAAAATTTAAAATTGTATGAAGGTTTCTTATAATTCTATCGAAATAAATTTTAAAATCCAACTGTATCAATTGTCCTAAAGAAATATCTCTAAAAATAAACAGATCTTTATGCCAATTTTCACCAAGAGAAAATGCAGTCTCGTCAATTTCTTCAGCTTCTTTTTCAGAAATATATTCTTCTGGAATTTTATATTTAATATTTTTATTCTGTAAAAAAAGTCTTAATTCTAATTCAAAAGCAATTATTTGGATAGGAATTTCAGAGACATACTGTCCTTCAATTAAATTATATTCCTCAAATTGTTTAATTGAATGGAGAAATACAAATCTTTTATCTTTTCTCATTTTAGTCCTTACTTCAATTTACTTTTAAATTTGAATTTAATTTTTTCTTTGTTAATTAATATAAAATGGTATGGAAAGAAAAAACTTCTGATACAGAATCTTGGAAATTAATACCTTTAAATAATAGATGGCAATAAATTCGTTATTTAAATTCTTTTTTAGGAAAGAAATTGTTGAATATATAAAATATTGTAAATTTGATGCCGTAAAATGAAAATCATCCTTTTTTAAATTAGTTTCTCAGAAAATGTTAATTTCTATAACTCAAATCTAATCTTTTTATGAGACATGATTAAATTTTTTAATCTAATACTCTTATAATAAACAATTAACATAAGAAGTAGATATTTTTCATGGAAACATTGGATAAAAAGTTGGATTTGCTAAAATTAGAAGAAAAAATATTAGACTTCTGGAAAAAAGAAGAGATATATTCATTAATAAGAAAAAAAGAAGAGGGAAAGGAAGTTTGGCGGTTTATCGATGGGCCCCCTTATACTACCGGCTCAATTCATCTTGGAACCGCTTGGAATAAGATACTGAAAGATTATTTAATTCAATATAAACGGATGAAAGGGTTTAAGGTAACAGATACTCCCGGTTATGATACTCATGGATTACCAATTGAGGTTCAAATGGAAAAACAGTTAGGAATTAAAAATAAGCAAGAAATTTTCGAATATGGAGTAGATAAATTTATTAAAAATTGTAAGAAATTTGCTGAAGACAATCTTGTAATTATGAATGAACAATTTAAGCGATTAGGATGTTATTTTTGGGATTGGGATAATCCCTATATTACTTTTAAAAATAGTTATCTCGAAGGTATCTGGTGGACACTAAAGAAAGCGTGGGAGAATAAATTGCTTTATAGATTTTATAGACCCCAAAATTGCTGCCCTAGATGTGCAACTGCTTTAGCCAAACATGAATTCGATTATAAAAATATTAAGGATGTAAGTTTATTCTTAAAACTCAAGTCCGTTGATATGGAAAATACTTATTTCATTATTTGGACAACAACTCCTTGGACTTTGGTTGCTAATGAAGCAATAATGGCAAATCCATTTGCTGAATACGTAAAAGTTAAAATTGAAGATTTAAATGAATATTGGATTTTATCAAAAAGCTCCTCAACTTTTATTATAACTGGAGAATTGGGATATAAATTCAAGATTGTGGAGGAATATAAGGGTGAAGACCTAAAAGGGATGAAATATATCCATCCCCTTTTAGAAGAGGTTCCCTATCAAAAAGAATTAGCTAAGGAGAGTGAAACAGTTCATTCGATTATTTTATCAGATGAATACGTTTCTGCATCAGAAGGAGTGGGATTGGTACATTCTGCTCCTGGGCATGGACCAGAAGATTTTGAGGTAGGTGTGGCTAATAATATTCCAGTTTTTACACCTGTTGATATTAGAGGTATATATACAAAGGAAGCAGGAAAATTTGAAGGACAATTTGTTTTTGATGCCAATCAAGAAATTTTAGATTTATTAAAGGAAAAAGGAACACTTTTAACAACGAATGAAATAGAGCATGAATATGCACATTGCTGGCGATGCGATTCTAAATTAGTATATAGAGCAACGGATCAATGGTTTTTTAAAACTGAAACTCTTATTTCTGAAATGTTAGAAAAAAACTCGGAAATTTACTGGGTTCCTGATTGGGCAGGAAATAGATGGTTTAAAAGTTGGTTAGATTCTTTAAAAGATTGGTGTATTTCAAGGCAAAGATTCTGGGGAATTCCGTTGAACATCTGGATTTGTGATAAGGAAGATTGTAATGATATTTCTGTAATTGGTTCGGGAAAAGAATTAAAAGAAATTGCCGGAGAATGTCCTGAAGATTTACATCGTCCATGGATCGATAAGGTTACATGGAAATGTGAAAAATGCAAAATAGGAACTAAAAAAAGAATACCTGATATTTTAGATGTTTGGTTAGATTCTGGCTCTGTAATGTGGGCAGCTCAAGAAGTTTATGATGGAAAAAGCCATTATGATACATGGGTTCCAGCAAATTTTATTATTGAAGGAAAAGACCAGATTAGAGGATGGTTTAATAGTCTTTTATGCAGTGCAATGGTTTCATCTAAACGTAAAAATTATAATGCTTGTTATATGCATGGTTGGGTATTAAAAGATAACCAAAAATTGAGTAAATCACGAGGAACTATTTTCGGACCTGAGGATCTTATTAATGGAACTCTAAAAGAATTAAAAAATAATAAAAAATACTCTAACATTAAAGGAATTGAAACTTTTCGCTTTTATTCAATTGGTGCGACCCAACCTGGTCGTGATTTAAATTTTAGCGTAAAAGAATACACAGATACCTACAAGGTCATTAATACAATCTGGAACATCTATGTGTATGCAAATGAAAAATTTACTTTAGCCAAATTTGATCCTTCAAAAGTGAAGATCAATACAGAAAAATTAAGCAAGTTAGATAAATGGATACTTTCAAGAGTGAATTCCACAATTAAAAATGTTACAGAACTATCCGATAAATATAAACTTCCGTGGATTACACAGCAATTAAGAGATTTAATAGTAAATGATATTAGTCGGTGGTATATAATGTTAAACCGGGAAAAAATTGAATTATATTCCCAGGATCCAAACAAATTTCAAATTATGACTTTGTTGTTCGATGTGTTATTCAAAGTACTCTTATTATTAGCTCCTATTAATCCAATGTTGAGTGAAGAAATTTACCTAATAATGTTTAAAACGTATTTAAAATCCATACATCTCGAAGAAACTAAAAGCATTCACTTGCAAGATTGGCCTAAAGTTTGTGAAGAAAATATTGATCTTAAACTAGAAGAGCAAATGCAATTCACAAGAGATCTTATAGAAATAATTAGATCTCTAAAAGAGGATAATAAAATTCGATTGAGATGGCCAAATAAAAAAATCATAATAGAGCCCAAGGAAAGTATGCCAGAGACTTTATTTCCGGAAATTATCAAAAAGATAGGAAATGTTAAAGAATTAGAAATTATAAAATTAGTTAAATCCTCGGAGAATTTAATAAAAGCTGAATCAAAGTATTGCAATATTTATTTGGATATCAGCGTCGACGATGAACTGATTGCTGAAAGGATTGTAAGTGATTTACTCCGAAATATTCAATTTACTCGGAAAAAAAACAACTTTAAAGTAGGAGAAAAAATATCATTAACGATGGGAACTAACACTCAATTTTTAAAGGAATATATTGAAAAAAATAAAGATATCATTTCAGATAAGGTTACTGCCAAAAATCTTGAAATTAGTTTCGGTGATTTAACAAAAGATAAAGAGAAAGTAACTGGAGTATTAAATATCTGTCCAAATAAAGATTGTTCTGCGTCCTTAAAAGAAAATATAATTTTAAAATTAATGGATAAAATTGAATTAAATTGTCCATATTGTAATATCAAATTAAATGCTAATGATATTAAGTCAATAAAATTTCAATTTAAAAAAGAATAATTCTTAATATTTGATTTTTTTAGATTTAAATTTTATTATTAAAATGTTTTTGCTGCCTTTTACTTTTAACATTAAAATTTAAAAAATAGTAGAGATTTCCGTAGATTTTATAAATTTTTTTAATGAATAAATAATTGTGTATTAATGTAAATGAATGAAACTAAAGAATCAACCTCTGAAAAAATTATAAAAGGAAATTTTTATACCATTATGCAAACTTATGGATCCTTTTTCATAACAATACTATCTTCATTTTTTATAGCTAGATTACTATCAGAAGAAAGCTGGGGATTTCTTATATTAGGTCTATATACGGTTTCAATCTTTGGTATTCTCTTTGTATTTTTCCCACCTGCCACGAATTTAATATTAAATCAATATATACCTCAATATAATTACAAAAATGAGATAGATAAACTTAGAAGTATGATTTATAGTATTTTATTTTTAAGAATATTAATCTCATTGGTTTGTTGGATTATCTTTTTCCTAATTTTTATAATTTTCATTAATCAAAATATTCTTTTTCAAATTTACGTTATTCTCTCTCCTATTATTGTTTTTGAAATAATTATAAGCACAAGCGCATTTACTTTAAGAGGATTTTATAAATTTAAAGAAGTAGCTATTATAAATCTCTCTAGAATTCTATTACTCCTTGTTCTATATATAATAATTTTTTTTAATTCTCCCGAAAATCCAATTATTCTATTATCATTTGCTAATGTTCTTTCATATTTAATTTCAGTATTTTTCTCAATAATTTTCATTATTAGGATTGTGCCGAAGGCTAAGAAAAAGAATAATCTATTAAATTTTAGGCAATTATTTAAAATTTCTAAAGAATTTGGAATTTATTTCCAGGTGTCAAGCTCCTTTAAAGAAGGCATACTTTATACAAAGCAGAATTTTTTATTTTATTCCGGAAATCCTGAATATTTGACATATTACAAAATAAGTAGAAACACTAGAAATTTTGCACTTCAAGCATCTGGAGCTTCAGGTACTCCATTATTATCAATTTTTTCGGAATTAAGTGCAAAAAAACAATATGAAAAGTTGGAAAATGCTCTTTATATGATTTCAAAATATGGTTTTTTAATACACTGCATTATTACAGCTATTTTATTTTTTTTCATTGATGTATACATTTTGATAATCTATACTGAAAATTATCTTTCGATAGCTTTTCTTATTCAGATTCTGTTATTTGAAGGGGTTCAATATATACTTTTTAGTTATTTAAATGCAATTTTGGTTTCACTCAACAAAGTAAAATTAATAATCAAGAGAGATATTATATTTAGAATATTAGACCTTGTTTTCTCATTATTTATAATTTATTTTTGGGGTTTTTCAGGCTATATTATTTTTGTAGTTTTAATCTCTTTTTTTAACTTAATTGTTAATTTGTTAATTTTTAAAACTAGATATGTTAAAGAGGTAAATGTAAAAATTTGGCCGATACTAAAAATGGTAATTTTATTTTTAATTAGTTTGATAATTTCTTTAATATTTTCATTTTTTTTTTTTAATCTTATTAATTTTGGGAATTTTTTAGTTCATGATATATTTAAAATGATTTTAAAAGATTCAATAGAATTGGGTGTTTTCTTCATTGTTTTTTATCTTATAATTTATGTTACTAAGACAATTACTAAAGAAGAAATAAATGAACTACTTAGTAGAGACATCTTCTCAAGAAACCTAAAAGGGCTTAATAAAAATATTTCCAAAGTCTTAATCAGATTTTTCCCACGTAAAGACAAAGAGAAAGAAAAAGATTAAGATCAAATGCCTCTATTTGTGAATTATTAAATAAAATTAATGGAATTACAATTGATTTAGATGATGTAAAAAATCGACCTCAGCACAAAAGAATTCAAAATCCTCTCGGTTCATCTACATCAGATGAAATTGTAGAACAAGTTAGAAATTTAATAAAAAAAGATGATATTGTCATGGTCATTCTAGATTCAGATCACTCCGAAAAAAATGTTCTAGATGAACTGAGAACTTATAGGAAATTAGTTGCTAAGGGAAGCTATATTCCTGTTAAAAAAAATTTCGAAACTGGTCCAATGGAAGTAATTATAAAATTTTTAAAAGAGAATAATAATTTAATTATCGATTAAACTGAAGAAAAATTTTATATAACATTTAATCAAAATGGATTTTTAAAACAATTGGTAGTTTAAAAAGTCCAAAACTTATATATAAAATTATACTATTCAATAATCATTTATGAGGGATAAAAGAAGAATAATTCTTGTTCTTAAAAACAAAATATATAATCTTCTTAACTTTTTACTTTTTTACCCTATATCCAAATTCTCTATCCGTTAAGATAATATAAATCTATACACAGTATGTCAAAGACTCAATAATTATGACGAATAAATAGGGTTAAGAAAAGCTTAATAATTATTAGATCTTTAGAATAATGTACTACTTATTTAATTTGGAGTTTTTAAATGAGCCTAATAAGAGAATTTAAAGATCAGATTTTTTTATTCTTGAAAAAAATTCATACATCAATTTCTTTACTCACAGGGAAAAGTAAACTAAATCAAGATACACAAGATCTTCTTGATTTGATGAAAAAAGATAATTTAAATACAGGGATTCCTTTTGAAGCATCCTTCATGTGGAAAGAAATAAACAAAAAATTTCAAAAAAATATGCATCTCAATGGTATTAGTAATGTTGAGGTCCAAGAATATAATACTAGATTTGCTCAAAGTATTACAAATAGCTATCGTTATTATAGATATTCCATGTGGATGCTATATTGTAAAATAAAAGAAAAAGATACTTTCAATGTTTTAGATAAGGTACAATCACCACTGCCAAATAAATCTAGGTTTGTCAATTTTTTTGATAAACACAAGCTTTCTTGGGATATACTTTTGTCTATTGATAATTTATATTCAATTTATGAGTCATATCCTTCAATATTCACAGATCCCGTAGTTGTTGTAGATTTAGGAGCAGGGTGGGGACGTATAGGTTACGTATTAAAGAAAATAAATCCGAAATGTACATATATCGTCATTGATTTACCAGAGTCTTTAATTCTTTCTCAAAGTAGATTACCCCAATTATTATCAGACGAGACTGTTCTAAAATACCAAGAAATAAGAGGAATTCCTTTAATTTCAAAGGATATATTGAAAAAAAAAGGATTATGCTTTTGTGGAACACATGATTTAAAAAGATTTGAAGATTACTCAATAGATGTGTTTATAAATCTCCAGAGCTTCCAAGAAATGACAGAAGAACAAGTAAATGCTTATTTTCATTACATTAATAAAAAAGTAAAAGGTGTGTTTTTCACATCACAATATTGGTATTATCCTGAACTATATCAGAAATATAATGTAATAGAAAAATATGAGGATTATCCGTTTTTCGAAAGTTGGAAACAGGAATATTTACATACTAGTAATTATACTTCTAGGTATTTTGAAACATTGTTTTACGTAAATGAAACTAGAGATTGATAACAAACAAAATGGACGGATTCGGTTTGATAATTAAAGTGTGCAATTCTAGATGAGTCATTTCTAAAAATTTAAAATATTATCCTTTAAATTTTATCTTAATATTAAGTAAAAGTGAAACATGATAGACTCCTTCCTTAGGATTAAATGGTTTTCAGATCGAATTGAATTATAGAAACTAGGAAATTATGGAATAATTCCTTATCACGTCCTTTAATAAAAAAAAGATTATATTGCTAAAATCTTTAATAAAATTAGTCGAGTAAATTATATTAATATTAAAAGAAGATAATAGACAGTTATGGTTGGAGAAGACTTAACAGTTTGTACGTCTATATGGGACGACAGAAAGTATCTGAAGTTAAACGTGAAATTGTGTAACGCATTGAACCCAAATAATAAATCAAAATGGATTGTAATAGAGAATGACCCGAGCTCAACAGAATTTATGGAAGCATCTCCCCCTATTCTACTTGTATTTAAAGGATTTCCAATGAATTACTCACAAATAAGACCTAGTAGTTATCATCATGCTTTAGCTCTTAATAAAGCTATAAAATTTGTCAAGACTCGTTTCGTATTACTTCTTGATCCTGATTTCTATATTGTAAGAAAGAATTGGATTAGCGATATTCTTGAAAATATAAAAAAAAATAAGTTAGCATTCTTTGGAGCACCTTGGAATCCAAAATATTCTTCAAAATATCGTTATTTCCCTAATGTGAATTGTATGTTTATTGATTTGGAACAAATAGATAAGAATAGTTTGGATTTTAGACCAGTTACTGATGATTATACTCTTAGAAAAGATTCCTTATTAATTACAAAAATCATAAATCGCATTAATAATCGGTATCTGAATTATTTTTATAGAAGAAGAATTATTGGTGCTTCCCAAGATACAGGTTACCATGTTTATTATCGATTTGCCAACAAAAAAAAAATCAAGACAGAGTGTGTTCTCCCTGTATTTGGAGAATTAAATAATTTTAAAAGCAGGAAGGGAAAGATTTTTTATCATATAATACCAGATCGTTTCAGTTATATACCTAAAAAACGTAATTACTTTACACATCTTGGGTTTCACGAACATGGTTATATAGACGTGAGAGCTTATGGATGGGAAGAATATATGTGGAAAAATAAACCATTTAGTTTTCACCTGAGAAAATTTATAAAATGTACACTTGAGTATGAACATAATAAGGATAATCTTATTGAAGTATTAAATAAATTAACTAGAATTAAAATTACCAATGTAGAAATATAAAATAAAACCAAAACCTAATTCCCTTTCTTTTAAATAATAAAAACATCAATTTAATCTTAATTTACCTATTTCAAAAAACTTTTGTATCCATAAGAGAGAAAATATAAAAATTTTATAAAGAAAGGAGAAGTCTGATTTTATTTAGAGAAAAAAGAATTTATAATATGCCATAATTGTTAATTTAATTTATAAAACTTAATATAAGAGTTATTTATTGAGATGAAGAAGTTATTTATTGAGATACAGAAAATAGATATTAATAATATCATACATACAATATTAAGAGTTATTCATAGAATATTAATAATTATTGAAAACAAATTTCCAACAAAAGCAATAAGTAAAGTTTTGAAAAGAATTAGAGTAATATATGAAATATCGGCACTAAAATTGAGAATTAGAATTCTAAAAATAAAAAAACCTACCTTATTTGGATTAGTACAGTTTGTATTCAATACTAATCCAGAATATTTAAGAATTTCTCAAAATCAAGTAGAAATTTATCGTTTATTAAAGTATTTAGAAAAAAATAATATTAAACCAGAAAAATTCCTTGAAATTGGGACATGCGGGGGTGGAACTCTTTTTCTCTTCTGTCGAATAGCAAGTAAAAATGCAAAAATAATTAGTGTTGATTTACCTGGAGGGGTTCATGGTGGAGGGTATCCAGAATGGAAAATTCCAATTTATAAAAAATTTGTCAATACCACACAAGAACTACATTTAATTCGTGCTGATTCTCATAAAGAATCAACAAAGAAAGATATAGAAAAGCTTTTAGATTCTAAGAAGTTAGATGTTTTACTTATTGATGGAGATCATACTTATGAGGGAGTAAAAAAGGATTTTAAAATGTATAGCCCTCTTGTTAAGAAAGGAGGATTAATCATATTTCATGACATCATCGTTCATGACCCAAGTTTGAATTGTTATGTAAATGATCTTTGGAATGAAATAAAAAAAGATTATAAACACCTAGAAATTGTCGATGATTGGAATCAAGGATATTGGGGAATTGGGGTTTTATATAATAGTTAATCGCTAACTTAAAAAATAATTAAAAAAATTTTTGTTATTATATTCATTATATTCTGGTATAGGTATTTTCAAGAAAATTCCTATTTCTTAAAAAAAAAAAAAATTAATTAAAAATTTTAAAATTATTAAATATTAATATTGATATCTTTAATAAAGTAATAGATTATTATGAAAAGAAAAAACACTCAAAAAACAATTGATTTCGGTAATAGTAGAATTTCACGCCATGGTTTACCTTTTTTTATTACTGAAATTGGGCATAATCACCAGGGAAACCTTGAGACCGCTAAAAAAATGATCAAAATTGCAAGCCTTTACGAAGCTGATGCTGTAAAGTTTCAGAAGCGTAATAACAAGAAATTATTCACTAAAGCTTACTATAACAGATTATATGATAATGAAAATAGTTTTGGAAAGACATATGGAGAACATAGAGAATTTCTAGAATTTGGTAAAGATGAATATTTCGAACTCATGAAATGTGCCAAAGAAAATAATGTTGAATTTATGTGCACTGCATTTGATCATGATAGTGTAGATTTCTTGGAAGAATTGGGTATAACTAGTTTCAAATTTGCATCAGGGGACTTAACAAATATCTCACTTCTTACATATGCTGCTAAGTTAGAGAAACCTCTTTTTATATCTACAGGTGCTTGCACTCTTGATGAAATAAAAATAGCTTATGAAGCTGTATCAAAATATAATGATAAAATATGTTTACTTCATTGTACTGCTATATATCCCACTGACTATCAATATTTAAATCTAAAAGTTATTGAAATATTAAATGAAGAATTTCCAGATGCTGTTATAGGTTTTTCTGGGCATGATAATGGTATACTTGCACCAGTGATTGCATATATGTTAGGAGCTACCGTTTTTGAAAAACATTTTACATTAAATCATGCATGGAAGGGGACAGACCACCCCTATTCTCTACAACCTGAGGGACTTAGAAAACAAATAAGAGATATTAAGAGAGTGGATATCTCCCTTGGAGATGGTAACAAGAAAATCTTTGATCTTGAAAAACAAGCAAGAGAAAAAATGGGTAAGAGTATATATATTTCAAGAGATATTGAAAAAGGATCAATAATCACAGAGAAAGATATTGCAATAAAAACTCCCGGTTTAGGATTACCACCATATTATTTAGATAAGATTTTAGGAAAAATGCTAAAAATCTCACTAAAAGAGGAAGACTTGATAAAATTGGAAGATCTAGAATGAATATAGAATCAGAAATTAAAGAATTGATTGAAAATTTGGAAATTATTTTTTTTGACTTTGATGGTGTTTTTACTAACAATTTGGTTATTATAGATGAGAACGGTAAAGAAAGTGTAGTATGCAATCGTAGTGATGGATACGGTCTTAAATTGCTTAGGGAAATTGGTATTGAATTTCTAATAATATCATCTGAGGTCAACAAAGTTGTGGAGAAAAGAGCAATTAAGCTTAACATTAAATGTTATTGTGGATTAGAAAATAAGCTGCTTAAGCTTCAAGAGATACTTGATGAAAAACAAATATCATCTGAGAGGGCTGCTTTGGTAGGTAATGACATTAATGATATTGAATGTATGAATTATGTAGGTTTAGCTGTAGCTGTTCCAGACGCTTATCCTGAAGTGATTAATATATCAGATCTGATTCTTGAAAAAAAAGGGGGTTATGGTGCTGTGCGAGAATTCTGTGAGTTGATTTATAAAATAAAAACAAATAACAAAGAGATTAGGTTATGAAAGATAAATTTAAATTGGATAATAGGATAGCTATTGTTACAGGGGGTTTTAGTCAGCTAGGCATACAATTTTCTGTTAGCTTGTGTGATTATGGTGCTAAGGTAGCTGTAATTGATATTTTAGAAGAAAAAAAAAAAGAAAATCATGATTTTGATAAATATTTAAATATTGGACGTATTAAGATATACAAAGCGGATATAACAAAAAGAGCTCAAATTGAACAAACGCTTGAAAATATTAAAAAAGATCTCGGCAATCCAAGTATTCTGATAAATAATGCGGGAATTGACTCTCCTCCAGGAGCAGATGCAGAAGAGAACGGTCCTTTTGAGAATTATCCAGAAAAATCACTTGATAGAGTTATAGATGTTAATTTAAAAGGCGTTTTTCTTTGTTGTCAAGTTTTTGGTGGAGAAATGGCACAAAATAATTATGGAAGTATAATAAACATTGCTTCAATATATGGTATTGTTTCCCCAAATCAGGATATATACGAATATAAAAGGAAAAACGGCCAATTGTGGTATAAACCCGCAAGTTATGCTGTTACTAAATCCGCTATCTTGAATTTAACAAGATATCTTGCCACATTTTGGGCGAAAAATAATGTTAGGGTCAATACGCTCAGTCCAGCAGGTATTTTTAACAATCAGGATAAGGAATTTCTTGATGAATATAGTAAACGAATGCCTTTAGGAAGAATGGCAAGAGAGGATGAGATGAATGGAGCGATTATTTTTCTTGCTTCAGATGCATCGTCCTATATGACAGGATCTAATTTAATTATTGATGGAGGTTGGACAGCATGGTAGTAAATTTTAAAATACCCGAATATGTTTTGAATTATATTAATAATCAGTATGTAAATCCAGAAAATAATTCTTTTTTTAACAAATTGAATCCACATGATTCTACAATAATATGCCAAGTTGCTCGATCTGATAAAAAAGATATTGATAAAGTAGTGAGTATAGCTAAAGATGCACAATACGTTTGGGGTAATTACAACCCTATTAAAAGAGGAGAAATATTGTTTGAAATAATCGAAAAGATGATACAAAATAAGGAATATATAGCTAGGATTGTAGCTCTTGAAACAGGCAAGTCTTTTTCGAATGCATTTGGTGAAACAGGAGGCGCTATTGCATGTGCTCGTTTTTTTGCAGGAGAAGGTCAGCGCTTATATGCTAAAACTTGCACTAGCGGAGTTGATAACAAATATGCGATGACTATAAGAGAGCCTGTAGGTGTTACAGGCCTTATTATAGCTGCAAATACACCCATTGCAAATATAGCTTGGAAAGTATTTCCTGCGTTGATTTGCGGAAACTCAGTAATACTTAAATCCGCCGAAGACACGCCTCTCACTGCCTGGATATTTAGTAAGATTGTAAACATGACAAAATTACCTGAGGGTGTTTTCAACGTTGTACATGGTTTGGGACCTGAAGCTGGAGCACCTTTAGTTGAACATAAAGATGTAAATTTAATCAGCTTCACAGGGTCAACATCTGTAGGTAGATATATTGCAAAAACAGCTGGTGAACGTCTCGCAAGGATTAGTTTAGAACTTGGTGGAAAAAATCCTCTTGTTGTTTGTGATGATGCAGATCTTGAGAACGCTGCGAAATGGGTAGTATCATCTGCGTTCAGTAATGCAGGGCAAAGGTGTGCTTCATGCAGTAGAGTAATAATATTTGATTCTATTTATGAGAAATTTAAGAAGCTTTTATTAGATAAAACCTCAAATCTGAAAGTTGGTCCTAGTGATGAGGACAACTTAGGACCTGTTATCAACGAAAAACAGCTTACAAATATGTTAAAAATTGTAAACAGGGCTTCAGAGAATGGCGCAAAAATATTAATCGGTGGTAATAAACTTGATAGTGAGGAACATAAGAAGGGATTTTATATAGCACCCACAATTCTTGAAAATGTTAATCCCGAAGATGAAATAGCAACTACTGAATTATTCGGTCCTATTACTATTCTGTTTAAGGTATTTAATTTCAAAGAGGCTCTGGATCTTGCTAATAACTCTCCCTATGGTTTAACAGCTACAATTCATACCAGAAATTTTAATAGAGCTATTGAGTTCACTCGTAGAATACATTCTGGTGTTGCTGTTATTAATGGAGGTACTTATGGAAGTGAGCCCCATATGCCGTTTGGAGGAGTTAAGCAATCAGGTAATGGTACTAGAGAACCTGGTACAGAAGCATTGGATATATATTCAAATTTAAAGGATATATATCAATTTATAAATGCTGATGAGTGTTATTAATTTTTTGGAGATATTTCAATGAATATATCATTTATACCAAAAGAGGAATTTATTAGAATTTACAGTTCAGATCTTCCTAAAACTGAACGGTTGAATCTCATAGCTGATATGTGCAGATTTAACACTCTTGTAGAAGTAAGAAAAGCAGGATCTGGACATTTGGGCTCAAGTTTCAGTGCAATGGATATTGTAGTAAAACTTTACTATGATTGGATGAACACTAAGGATGTGGGTATTGAGAATCCAAACCGTGACATATATTTTTCATCAAAAGGCCATGACGTACCAGGATTGTATTCTGTTCTTTATGCATTAGGAATTATTTCAGAAGAAAAATTTCTAAATTTAAGACGGCTCGGAGGCCTTGATGGCCATTCTGAAGTCAGAAATCCTGGTTGTGAAGTGAATTCAGGATCTCTTGGTATGGGTATTTCAAAAGGCAAAGGTATAGCGATTGCGAAAAGATTAAACAATTTTGGAGGGAGAGTTTTTGTGCTGATAGGTGACGGTGAATTACAGGAAGGACAAAATTTTGAAGCACTACATTCTATGATTCCGCAAAAAGTGTATAATTTAACTGCAATTATGGATCATAATAAGGTACAGTCAGATAGACCGGTTGTTGATATCGTAGATCTTGGTAATCTTGAGCGAAAAATGGAAAGCTTTGGATGGTATGTTGCACGATGTGATGGGCATGATTTTGAACAACTGAGTCATGTGTTGCAGCAGCTTGAGAGTATAAAAGATAAGCCCAAATTTTTAATATGCGATACTATTAAAGGAAAAGGAATTTCTTTTATGGAGCATCCAAAAGCTTTACTTGATAATAATGGATTCTATAAATGGCACTCTGGTGCTCCTGATGATAAGTACTTTATTCTTGGTTATAATGAGCTCTTAGATATGCTAAAGAATAAATTTAATGAATTTAATTTAGGTACTCTAAAATTAAAGTACGCTACAACAATCGATCTAAACAGAATTAGATTAAAGGATATCGCTGAAAATGTTGTTTCTGCTTTTGGTGAAGAATTAGTGGAACTTGCGAGAAAAAGAAAAGACATTGTGGTGCTTGATGCTGATTTATCAGGGGATTGTGGTTTACTTCAATTTGAAAAAGAATTTCCAGAAAGATTCATAGAATGTGGTATAGCAGAGCAAGATATGGTTTCAACTGCAGGAGGTTTAGCATTACATGGTTTATTACCAATTGTAAATTCATTTGGATCGTTTCTCGCATCAAGAGCCAACGAGCAAATTTACACAAATTCAACTGAACTTACAAAAATAATTTATGTATGTCATTATTCAGGATTAATTCCTGCAGGTCCAGGGAAATCACATCAGAGTATGAGAGATATATCGCTCTTTGGTGGGTTGCATAATTGTATAATAATTGAGCCATGTAATTCACTAGAAACAAAAAGTGTTTTAGCATGGTGTGTTAATACTGCAAAAGATAATTGTATGATAAGACTAGCCATATCCCCGTCACCAAGACAAATTTCACTAAAAGATTATAAATTAGATTTTAGAAAGGGAAATGTGCTTAACGAGGGTTCTGATGCTTTAATCTTTTCTTATGGTCCTGTAATGCTCAACGAAGCATTAACCGCTGCAGATATTTTAAAAGATGAAAATTTTTCTTTAAAAGTTGTTAATCTTCCATGGTTAAATAAGATCGATCTAAACTGGTTTAAAACCATTACAGAAGGATTTAATAAAATATTTGTTTTGGAAAATCATTATGCATATGGTGCGCTTGGTGATATAATTCTCAATCTAACGAATGATAATGATCTTAACTTAAAAGTTATTAAATTTTCTGTCAAGGGGTTGCCGGAATGCGGCACTCCAAAAGAAGTGCTTCTATTTCATGAACTTGATGGCGCAAGCATAGCTAAAAGAATCAAAGAGCTCAAATAAAATTATGAATACAGATTTAAAAATTATGGGGCTTATACCTGCTCGAGCATGTTCTAAAAGAGTAAAGAACAAAAACATTCGCAACCTTGGGGGAATACCTCTTATTGGTTATAAGATTAGAGCAGCTCTCGAATCAATGTATATTAATAAAATTATTATAAGTACAGATAGTAAAGAAATAAGAGCTGTAGCTGAAAGTTTTGGAATAAGGGTACCTTTCTTAAGACCAAGTAAAATTTCAGGTGATAATTCAACTGAACTTGAATTTCATCAGCATGCTTTAAAGTGGTTGAGTGAAAATGAAAATTATGTACCTGATTTGATTGTTAATCTTTATCCAACTTCGCCGTTTTTAAGCTCAAAAACTATAGATTTGGCAATAAAAAAGATTATAGATAATCCTGATTGTGATTCCTTGAGAAGTGTTGTAAAATGTTCAGAGCATCCTTATAAAATGTGGATTGAAAAGGATGAAAAATATCTAGAACCCTTTATAAAAAGTAAAGACGATAATACTCATACATTATCTTATCATTTGCTTCCGAAAGCCTATATTCAAAACGCATGTATATATATAACAAAGCCAGAAACCATTAATAGATACAAATCAACGATAGGTAAAAAGGTTTTGAGTTTTATAATGGATGAAATAGAATCTTTTGATATTAACACAGAACTCGATTTTAAGTTAGCCGAAATAATTGTTAGTAGCAAAAACACTAATTTTTTCTTCAAGAAGGAACTAAGTTTTTAAAAATTCAATCAAGAGCTATAGTTCCATAATATTAAGAACATTGAAAAAATTTTAAATAGTGCAAATTTTGGGGATTAAATATCAATAAATTTATTATTTCTATATTAATTATTATTTCCTCTAAATGCAATAAGAACCTCGATTAATTATGAAAAAAATTTTATTTATTCTCTCTAGCGACCTGTTTGTTAGAAATTATATTCGCACAGGAGTTATAGATTCTTTAAACAAAGAATACGACTGTAAGATTGTTGCCTCAAGAAATATATTCAATAAGGATGAAGTAGAGAAATTAAAAAACTTTGCTGGATATTATATTTCTGATCCAAAGGCAGAAAAAAGGAGTTATTTTATAATGAATGTAACTCTCTGGAGATACAGAAAAAAATCAACTACATTTATTTTCAGATTCATGAGAAAAAGCCGTCTGCGAGATTTTAATATATTTTCGAGTTGGTCCCAATTTAAAGCGTTTCTTGCTTTTGTTAAAAGAGAGATAAAGAGAAATAGTTTACTTTTTCATATAATTCTTGGAAATTTATTCATTTATCCTTTCTTTATTTTTATTTACAAAAAAATAATACCACACAATAAATATCTTGAGGAATTGATCCAGAGCATAAAACCAGACCTTATTCTTTTTCCATCATCAGCATTTGATCCAATAGGTAATGATATAATTGAGATTGGTATCAAAAAAAAGCTTAAAACAGTATTCCTTATCGATAACTGGGATAATCTTTCAAGTAAGACTGTACTTCGAAAAAAACCTAATTTTATCACAGTTTGGGGAAGACAGAGCCTTGAGCACGCAATAAAAATTCATGGTTTTAAAGAAAAACAGATTTTTATGATTGGTACACCACGTTTCGAAATTTATTATAAAAATCTAAATAATCTGCCAAAATCTCCGATTAATGGAAAATATGTTCTTTTTACTGGAGTTGCTCTGAAAATGGATGAAACAGGCGCTCTTAGAGAACTCGAAGAGGAATTAGAGCAAAACAGGGGAAATTATGGAGATCTTAAGATAATTTATAGACCCCACCCATGGAGACTAGGAAGAAATGATTTTTTTGAGTCTGATTTTAAGCATGTAGAACTTGATATGCAGATGAGAGACCACTATTTATGGAAACAACAAAATGACCTTAAGAATAAAGTAACAACATCAGTGAATTTTCAGCCCGATATTGATTATTATCCTGCAATTTTAGGTAATGCATTATTTGTTGTTTCTCCACTGACGACCATGTCTTTAGAAGCTCTAATCATAGAAAAGAAAGTCCTTTTGATTGTTTATGATGATGGGAAAAATCTTACTTCACCCAATAATGTTTTTAATTATTATGAACACTTCAGAGGAATAGAAAAATTGAAAGGTTTTTCTTTTTGTAAAGAAAAAAGCCGATTAAAACAACAATTTCGTAAAATATATTTGAGTATGAAAAGAGATGGTTTTAAACCTATAAAATCGGATCTAAGTTATTTTTTATTTAATGATAAAAGGAGGTATGAACAACGTCTTTATGATGTTATTGAAGATATCATAAATTTAAAATAGAAGGTAAAGATAATTATACTCGTGAGTTTTATAATTGGTTTTCTATAAACTCTAAAAACCTATATATTATATTTCTCTATTATTAATTAAACAATTTAAAACATTATTAAAAATTATAATTAATGAATTAAAGATGCTTAATGATAAAAATCTTCTAATAACTGGGGGAACGGGCACAATAGGATCTGCTTTAATTGAATATATTTTATCAAATTATTCTCCAAAAGTAATAAGGATTTTAAGTAGAGATGAAACAAAACAACAATTACTTCGAAATAAATTTACGGAGAATCAAGAGAAGTTAAGGTTTTTTATAGGAGATATTAGAGATAAAGATAGGATAATTAGAGCAATGGAAGATATTGATATTGTTTTTCACCTTGCTGCTTTAAAACATGTATTAGCGTGTGAATATAATCCATTTGAGGCAATAAAAACAAATGTAATTGGACTTCAAAATACGATTGAAGTAAGTATTGAGAATAATATTGAAAGATTTGTATATACTAGTACTGATAAGGCAGCTACTCCTTGTAATACGATGGGAGTTACGAAATTATTAGGAGAAAAATTAGTCACTACTGCAAATTATTATAGAGGAAAGAGGACAACAATATTTTCCTCGGTTAGATTTGGAAATGTATTAGGATCAAGAGGTTCATTAATACCTTTAATGGAAGAACAAGTAAAAAATAATCTCCCTATAACTTTAACCCATCGAGATATGACCAGATATATTATGGATATAAAAAAGGCAATTGAATTAATTATAAAATCATTAGAACTTGCTCAGGGGGGAGAAGTATTTGTTATGAAAATGGATGGTATAAGAATTGTTGATTTAATTGAAGTATTAATTGAACATTTTGCAAAAAAACATAATAAAGTTATTGAAAAAATTAAGATTGAAGAAATAGGTATGTTTGCAGGGGAAAAAATATTTGAAGAATTGTTTTCCGTTGAAGAGTCTAAAAGAACACATGAAATGGATGATATGTATGTAATAATCCCCCAAATGACTGAAGTATCTACCAAAATTGATTTAAATAAATATCCAAATATCACAAAATTTGATTGTAGCAAACCCTTTAACACTAGAAAAGGTCCGTTCCTATCAAAGGACGAATTAAAAGATTTTCTAAAAATTAATAATATAATTTAAGAAATTGTGTTTATTTAATGACATATTTAGTTACAGGTGGAGCTGGCTTTATCGGAAGATGGGTTGTCAAGAAATTATTACAAAAAAATAGAAAAGTTGTGGTAATTGATAATCTATCCAATGGAAGAAAAGAAAACTTGGATGAATTTAATGATAATTTAAATTTAATAGATTTTATTATTGGAGATATTAAAAATCAAGATATTATTAACAATTTATTTTTAAAATATGAGTTTTCAACATGTTTTCACATTGCGGCTCAAATAAATGTACAAGAAAGCTTGGATTATCCAAAAAGATCCTTTGAAAATAATGTAATTGGAACTTATAATATTTTAGAGGCAGCACGCAAAATTAATACAAAAATCGTTTTAGTCGGAACTTGTATGGTTTACGATTTAGCAGCTGCAAAAACTGCGATATCCGAGGAACATAGAGTAAAGCCAACTTCTCCTTATGCAGCTTCTAAAATAGCTGCTGAAGAATTAGCATTATCTTATTATTATGGGTTTAAACTTCCAGTAATTATATTAAGACCTTTTAACACTTATGGTCCTTTTCAGAAAACCAATATGGAGGGAGGAGTTGTTTCAATATTTGTTAATCGTAAATTACATAACATGAAATTGCAAATTTTTGGAGATGGAACCCAGACGAGGGATTTAATGTATGTCGAAGATTGTGTTGATTTTATTGTCAAAGCATCCGAATGTGAAAAATGCATTGGAGAAATAATTAACGCAGGAACAGGTATAGATATAACAATAAATGATTTAGCTAAATTAATTGTAGGGAACGAAGATCAGATTGAACATGTTGAGCATCATCATCCTCAAAGTGAAATTATGAAATTAGTATGTAATAACTCTAAAGTAAAAAAATTTCTAAATTGGGAACCTAAGGTTACTCTAAAAGAAGGAATTTCAATCTTAGAGAATTGGATAAAAAATAACGAGAAGAATTATTAATGGAAAAACCCGCGATAGAAGGTGGTAAACCAGTTAGAAAGGATTTTTTACCATATGGTACTCAATGGTTAGACGAGAATGAAATTAATGAGGTAATAGATTCATTAAAATCTAGCTGGATTACTACAGGTCCAAAAATGAGAATATTTGAGGAGGAGTTTAAAAAATATATCGGTTCAAAATATGCTGTAGCTGTAAATTCTGGAACTGCTGCCCTCCATATATCTACTTCGAGCATCAATATCAATCCAGGAGATGAAGTGATAACAACGCCATTAACATTTGTTGCATCCGCTAACTGTGTAGTGTATAGAGGAGGTACTCCAATTTTCGCAGATATTAGAAAAGATACGTATAATATCGATCCAGCAGAAATAAAGAAAAAAATTACTCCAAAAACAAAAGCTTTAATTCCTGTCCATTTTGCGGGTCAGCCGTGTGATATGGATGAAATTTTAGAAATTGCTGAAGAAAATAATCTATTTGTGATTGAAGATGCTGCCCACGCAATAGATGCAGAATACCAAAAAAAAAAAATAGGTAATATTAGTGATTTAACTAGTTTTAGTTTCCATCCTGTTAAAAATATTACCACAGCCGAAGGCGGAATGGTTACAACAAATAATGATGAATTAAATGAAAAGTTGTTAATGTTTAGGACACACGGAATTTCCAAGGATGCAGTTAAAAGATTTGAAAAATCTGGTGGTTATTATTATAATATGCAATATTTAGGATTTAGATATAATATGAGTGAGCTTCATGCCTCTCTCGGAATACATCAATTAAAAAAATTAGATGATTTTCAAAAAAGAAGAAGTGAAATAGTAAAAATTTACAATAAAGAATTAGAAAACTTAGAAGAAATTACTTTACCTTATGTAGAAGATAATATTAAGCATTCTTGGCATTTATATGTAATTCAATTAAATCTTGAAAATTTAAAGATTGATAGAGATAAGATTTTCGAGGCCCTTAGAGAAGAAAATATAGGAGTAAATGTACATTATATTCCTGTTCATTATCACACATTTTATCAAAAAAAGTTTGGATTAAAAGAGGGGATTTTACCAAATGTGGAATGGTTATTTCCAAGGTTATTAACTATTCCACTATTTCCAAAGATGACTGATAAAGACGTTTATGATGTAGTTAATGCTTTAGAAAAAGTATTAAAATATTATCGAAAGTAAGAAAATTACTCTTTTTCTAGTCAATCTTAATTTTTTCAAAATCAATTTTTTTCTTAATATCTTCCCATTCTTCCTTTAAAATGCCCATACATACGATATCATGAAATACACCTTGTTTAAATATATGTTTTCGAAATGTACCCTCAATTTTTGAACCATATTTCTGATGAATTTTCACAACTAATTCATTAAATTTAAGAACTTCACAGCATAGTTTATTCAAACCTAATTTTTCAAAAACATAATTTAAAATATTTAATTCTATTAAACGACCTAAACCCTTCCCTCTTACAGAAGGTTCTGCTAAATAATAAGCCCAATAACATCTTTTATTCTTAATATCAATATCATAGAGATTTACAACACCAACATATTCTCCATCTAATCTTACTACCCAATATTTTTTTGCAAGATCAGATTTTATTTTCTTAAACCAATTAAAATGTTCTTCTTCTGAAATATATTGATCTGTATACATATACTTACTAATCTCTGGTTTATTTCTCCAATTTCTAACCATTTCTAAATGTTCTTCCGATAATTTACAAAAATCAATATTCATAATTTTTTAATTTAATTTTTAATCTTTAACCTTTTTTATTAAAAAATCTATTATTTTCCTAGTTCCATCGGGTTTAATAAATTTTCGCCCCAGTTCAATCATTTCTTTCCTAATTTCCATATTTTTTAATTTCAATACGTAATTACTGATTTTTTCATAAATTTTTTTATCTTCCCACCACCCTGCATAATAATTAAAGCCTAATTCTGCACAAGTTTTAGCATTAATTCGTTGATTTTCCACAACAGCCACACTAATAGCAGGCACACCAATACTTGCCAATTCATACAATGTTTGGCCTCCAGCACTTATTGCGATATCAGAATCCATCATTGAATTTATCATTTCATCTGTTGCTGGATAGTATATCAATTCACAGTTTTTATTTAAAAACTTTTCAATTTTTTTAATCTTTTGAAATCCGCTTCCGATAATTACTTTTTTCTTTATATTTGGAAAGGAATTAATTAATTTTTTTAATATTCCAAGGGTTAGATTTCTTATATCTTCTCCACCAAAAGTAATCATTATCTTTTTTAAATCTTTATTAATCTTTTTAACTGGTACATTCCAAAATTCTTTTTTAAGCATAAGATATTCAGAACCCAATAAATAAACTACACCTTGTCCGTCTGGATAGTTTAATTTTTTGGCAAATACAGAGCCATTAATAATTATTCCTGATGGATAATCTAATCTTAGGTTATCATCAATAAAAATTGGAATTTTAACAATTTGTGATATTTTTTCATATATTGAATGAATTGCTAAATAGGAATCAATTATAACTATATCTGCTCCTGAAATTTCTTCAAATAACTTATTAGAATCTTTAACCCAATCAAAAAGAATAAAATTTTTATCTTTGATTAATTGGTTTATTGATTCATCTCCATTAATTATAAAACATGGAGTAATATGTTTTTCCATAAAGCCTTCATAAAGTGAAGAACATCTGGAAAGATGGCCAAAACCAATATTGCAACTAGCTTCAGTAATGATATAAACTTTCAAATTTTTTCACAGCGATTAATCTTTTATCATATCCCACGTAATCCATTGATCATATTCAATATCAACTTTAGCTTCCTTTCCAATTACAGAACTTATGTGTTTGGGTTTTATTCCTAAGCTAGGTCTTTTTACTATTAGCATATCCCGTGTAATTATTGTTCCTTTTGGAATATTTTTAGCAGCAATAATACTTCTTCTACCTAGAACAAACTTTTCTTTTAATTCCCTTTCATGGGGTTCTTTAATCCCATCGCCCATCGCACTTTCTATATCTCTAATTTTTTCAACCATTTCTTTTAATTCTGGAAATTCTAAAGAGAAATGATGATCTGGTCCCTCTTGTTTACGATCTAATGTAAGGTGTTTCTCAATAACTTTTGCTCCCATAGCGACTGCAGCTAAAGATATATGTATTCCTAATGAATGATCTGAGAGACCAACAGGAAATTTAAATTTCTCTTTAAGAGTTATCATAGCTCTGAGATTAATTATATCAACAGGGGTAGGATAAATTGTGTTACATTGCAAAAGAATGATCTGTTTGTTATTATTTTTTATAATAGTTTTGATTGCATCTTCTATATCAGATAAATAAGACATTCCTGTAGATAAGATAATGGGTTTTTGCTTTTTTGCAACATAATTAATCAATTCTAAATCAACAATTTCAGAAGAGGCAATTTTATAAAAAGGAACATCTAATTCCTCTAATAAATCTACGGCTTCAAAATCAAATGGAGATGAGGAAAAGTCAATATTATTTTCCTTTGCAAAATCATTTAAAATAGGAAGCCACTCTCTTGGGTGTTGGTACTTTTTTATTACTTCATAAGGTTTTGGATCTTCGGGATAAAATCTAGGTGTCTTACTAGAATATAATTTATCTGCAGTGTAAGTTTGAAATTTGATTGCATTCGCCCCTCCTTGTGAGGCTGTTTTTATTAATTTTTTAGCAGTCTCTAAATCGCCATTATGATTAGCTGCTGCATCCATAACTATATAACAAGGATCTTTTTCACCACAATAACTTTTATTATTTATAAATATCTCCATTTTTTATCCTATTCTATTGTTTTTAGAAAAAAATTAACTTAATATTATTATAAACTCTTGAGGATTAAGAAGATTATTAATTTTATTAAAATCATGATAGAAAATTAAGTTAATGAATTTTTTTAAGAATACTGAAAAATTATGTTAATCGTTGGAAACCACTATGTGCAACAGGCCCCTCCAGTAAATCTTTTACATTATTTTGAATTATTGCTTGCTTTATGATCCCAAAAACTTCATCAACTTTATTGAGATATTCATTTACATGTTTTTCTGTATGACAATAACTTACATAAACACTAAATGCTGCAAGATAACCTCTCTTAAGCATTTCTTGAGTAAAAAGTGTTTTTATTTCTTGAGCATTCTCATAATTAAAAGATATAGTAATTAAAGCGTTTGGAGGTACTATTTCAATATCTAAACCGTGTTTATCTGCAAGTTTTTTCCAACCCTTTCCGATAAGTCCACCTATTTTACTTAAATGCGCTGGAATATTAAATTTCTGCATCTTTTTTATGGTAGCGATAGCTGCTGATGGACCAACTCGCTCTGTCCAATAAGTACTACTAATAAAACTAGTTTGCGCAGCATCCATTACATCCTTTTTTCCAATTACTGCACCCATAGGGTAGCCATTACTTATACCTTTTCCCAGGACTAAAATATCAGGATTAATACCAAATTTTAAATGAACTCCACCTACATTCATTCTGAAACCAGAAGTTACTTCGTCAAAAATTAATATAGCTCCAATTTTATTTGCAAGAATTCTAATTTTTTTAAGAAAATCATTAACCGGTTCTTGGTGTCTCATAGGTTCCATAATTATAACGCCAATATCGTTTTCTTTAACAATAGATTCTAATTTTTCAAAATTATTATATTCAAATGGAAATGAAGTTTTTATCAAATTTCTTGGAACACCATTAGGATCAAGCCCCGGTAAAAGATGACCATCAAGATTAGCATTATCTGCAAGGTTACTTGATAAATACCAATTATGCCAACCATGATAACCGCAAAATGCAACTTTATCTTTTTTTGTAAACGCTCTTGCAATTCTAATCGCAATAGCAACGGCTTCTCCGCCAGTTCTTGCATAACGTACAGAATCTGCCCAAGGATGCAATTCAATCAATAATTCTGCTAATTCAACTTCTTCTGGAGAATTTAGTGTTGCCATTGAACCTTTATTTATAATTTTTTTAACGGCATTATTTACATCATCGTCAGCATAACCAAGTATACAAGCACCAACACCCATTATTGTCATATCAATAAATTTATTTCCATCTAAATCCCAAATTTCAACTCCTTTTGCCTTCTTATAATAAGAGGGCCACCTATCGGGTAGAAACATTTCAGAACGTTTACTTAATAATTGTGTTCCACCTGGCATTAATTTTTTTGCTTTATTCCACAAGGAAATACCATTTTTAAAGTCCATTTTGATTTTCCTCTAACTTTTTTAATTATTTTATTTCTAACTTTTTTAATTATTTTATTTCTAACTTTTTACTTTTTTATCTTCTTCTAAAGATTTTAAATATCCTTCATTACGTTGATATTGTTCATTAATTTTTAATAATTCTGGATTTTCTTTTAAATAATTGATTACATCATTTATGCGGAAATCTAGCCAATTTTCATGAAATTTTTCAATTAATTTGGAAATTAATAAAAAATCTTCTTGATTATCAACAGTTAAACGGAGATTTGATAAATTAACGTCATTTTTATAATTCTTAAGAGAAAATTTGTCTTGATTTTTCCATATATATGCAGTGACATGTTCCCTTTCAGAAGGTAATTTTGCTTCTTTCCAAGCAGTTTCTAGGGCATTAAATGAAAAAACTTCGATATCAAATCCATCAGGGTAAGTTGGTGGATTAGTATTACAAACATAATCGTGATTTTCATTTAAAAAAAGTTGTATTCCTTGATCAACTAAATCTGGATCCATCAAAGGGCAATCACTAGTAATTCGAACAATAATTTCACCATTAAATTTTTTGGCTGTTTGGTAATATCGATCAAGCACATCCTCTTCACTCCCAATAAAATAATTAATATTTAATTTTTTTGCAAGATCGATTATAGGTAAGTTTGATTCTCTATCGCCAGTTGCAATTATTAATTTATTTGGAGTTTTCACCAGTTGTAGTCTTTTAATGATATACCATAACAAAGATTTATCAAAAATTTTTTTTAACACTTTACCTGGAAGACGAGTGGAGCTAAACCTTGCTTGAACAATAATTAAAATATTTTTCATAACAACTAAAATTGTTTATGTATATTGAAATTTAGTAATAATTAATTTTTAATATATATTTTTAGTTTCATTTATTCCATAAAGATGGGTTAATTACTTTATCAGGTATTTCCGAAAATTCTTCCAATATATTTTGGGTTATCTCACGAGGTAAAGATTTTTCTTTTAATAGGTTTATATTTTCTTCCACTTGTTCTTTTTTTTCGGTACCAACCACTAAACTAGTTATTTCAGGTAAATCTCTTATAAATAAAAATGCTAATTTAGCAATATCAATGTTATATTCATCAATTAACTTTCTCAATTTTATCAAAGGTTCTTTTGCTAATTCGATATTTTTCGGCAACTTTTCTAGTGGAAGGAAAAAAAGACCTTGCAAGTAAATACTTCTAGCAAAAATAAAATATCCTTTTCTTTTAAGTTTCTTTAATAACCCATTTTTAATTAAACGCTGGTCAAAAATATTTATCGGTACTTGAATAACATCAATTTCTTTGAATTTTAAAGAAGCTTCAACTTCTGTAGGATTATAGGCAGAAATACCAAATTTTTCTATTAATCCATCTTTCTTTATTTGATTTAAACATTCAATAACAAGTCCATCTCTGAAAAATATATCTGGTGCGTGATGTAATAAATAAATTGGAATCCGTTCAATTTTTAAATTTTTTAATGACAGATTTACTTGCTTCTTTATATAATCATAAATATTATCAAAAGATAGATTTTCTTTTTTTATAATTGCTGGTAATTTAGATATAATTACAGGTTTTTCTTTCTTGTTTAATTTTTTTGATAAAATAAATGAACCAATAATTTCTTCACTGTTTCCATATGTAGGAGCAGTATCAAAAGTATTAATTCCATTTTTCCATGCAAAATTTAAAATTTTAATTGATGTATTAAAATCTGGTTTTCCATTAATATTTGCAATTCCATATTTATGTCCGAATTGAGCAGTACCAAGAGTTAATTTAGATATTTTCATAATTTTGAAAAAAAAACAAAAAGATTTTCTTAATGCGATTCGATATCTAAAAATTCCCTGTGTTCCTTGAAATAATCTATTCCATCCTGCATAATTTTCGTAATGGGATATAATGGAACCCAACCTATTTCATTTTTAATTTTTTCATTACTACCAATGAGAATAGGCACGTCACTGGGTCTTAACCGGTCGGGATCAATTAATATTGGAACATTCAAATCATAGAGATTTTTACAAATTTCAATATAATTAGCGATACTAATTCCTTTACCTGAAGAAACGTTGTATGGTTCAGCTTTTCTTCCTTTTTCACAGACTAAAATATATGCGCGAACAGTATCAAAGACATGCGTAAAATCTCTAATTGCATTAGGATTGCCAATTATTATATTATTTTGTTTTCCCTCTAAAATTCTAATGATTTGTTTATGAATTACACTGGTCACAAATTGTAATCCCCGCCTTGGACCTTCATGATTAAACCCTCGAGTAATATAACTAGGAATCCCATATGCTTTATGATATAGGGTTGCTGTATGTTCAGTTACTACTTTAGTTATTCCATATATACTCCGAGGTCTAAAAGGATTTTTCTTTACATCTTCAGAAACCGGAATCTCATCTACACTTACTAAGCCATATTGTTCACTACTACATGCTACTTGAACACTTTCCAAATCTGAATCATATACTCTCGCTGCTTCAAAGATATTTACGGTACTTACCGTATTATTATACATAACTCGAGTTGGTTCTCTGAAACTAGTAGGGACAAAACTCTCGGCAGCTAAATGAAAAATATGTTGGGGTTGAATTTTCTTGAAAATTGAAAGAGTTCTCTCCAAGCTTGTTAAATCGATTTCCTGAAAGAATATCTTATCTCTTATATGCTCAATATTTTCATATTTTGGCACTGCATGTCTTCTTACAGTACCATATACCTGTGCTCCTAAGTTCAATAAATATTCAGCTAAATGACTTCCTGCAAACCCAGCTAAGCCAGTAATTAAAACTCTTTTATCCTTCCAAAAACTTTCAGTAGGGTTTTCTGATTCCAAGCCTTCAAAATGCTTAAGATAATTTTGTAAGTTATTCGGATTTATGATGAACCCTTGAGATTCTAATCTATTAACTTTCTCATTTTTTTCTAAAACTTTTTCAATCGGAATGTATTTTTTGCTCATAGTGATTTTATCTGTTTTATGGATATTTTATATTTGATTAAAAATAATCCTTTATTTAATATAATTTCGATATTTTTTCTAAACTTAAAACGGAATACATCAAAAATATTTTATTGGTTTAAAATAAATTTTTATTCATAATTATAATTTTATATATTTTTTTATAACAATCTAGGATCAAAAAATAATGCGAACAATTTACTCCAGAGCCCCAGTGAGAATTTGTGATATAGGTGGATGGACAGATACTTGGTTTTATAATCATGGTGCTGTTTTTAATTTCTGCGTTGATCTTTATAGCTATATAAGATTAGTCGAAAATAATACTAATTCAATTAATATCATTTCAGAGAATCTTGACCTTAACGAAAATATAAAAGATTATCGAAAAATCGAATATAATGGAACATTAGATCTATTAAAAGCAGCTGTTAAACGTATGGAAATAAATTCAGGATTAGATATTTATGCTAGATCAGATGCCCCTCCTGGTTGTGGAACAGGAACAAGTGCAAGTATTGCGGTCGCCTTAATTGGTGCATTATTAAAATTTTCTGATAAGTTCTTGAGTCCTTATCAAATAGCAGAATTAGCACATAAAATTGAAACAGAAGAACTTGGTTTGGAAAGCGGTGTTCAAGATCAATACGCAACTGTATTTGGAGGCATTAATTTTATGGAAATTGACTATCCTATTGTAAAAATATCAAAGATTAAGGTTGATAAAAAGAGGATATTTGAATTGGAAAGCCAAATGATTCTTGTTTATTTCGGTTCAAGAAGTTCTAGTGAAATGCATTTACAAGTTATAAAAAATTATAAAGATGGAAAAGAATCAACAATACAAGCCTTTAAAATCTTAAAAAAATCCGCCTATGAAATGGTCCGAGCTATAAATTCTGAAGATATTCGTGAAGTTGGGCAAATAATGAATCAGAATTGGGAAGCTCAAAAAGCACTGCATCCAATGATGACCCCACCGATTATTCAAAAAACTGAAGAAATTGCATTTCAAAAAGGTGCCATTGGCTTTAAATGCAACGGAGCTGGCGGTGGAGGCTCTGCAATTATTCTTGCCGAGAAAGGTCATGAATATGAATTAAAAAAGGCATTAATTGAAGAAAATCTATCATTACTTCCATGTAAATTAAATTTTAATGGTTTAGAGATTTATTAATTTAAATTATAAATATTTTTCATACAAGCCCTTTATTTTTTAGTTCCTCTAACGCTTTTCCCGATTTATCTTCAACTTTTCCAGTTTGCAACTTTACCCATTGAATTAATTCTTCGATTCCATCTTCAAATGATATTTTTGGTTCATATCCCAGTTTTTGTTTTATTTTTGAAATATCTGCATAACAATGTCTTATATCCCCTGCTCTATATTTATTTGTAATAATAGGTTTTATTTCAAGATTCATTTTTGCAATTAAAGTATCTGCTATTTTTTTAATTGTTATTGGAATTCCTGTTCCCACATTAAAGATTTCCCCTTTAGCTTGTGGTTTTTCCATAGCTAAGGTTAAAGCTTGACAAATATCTTTCACATTAACGAAATCTCTTGTTTGCAACCCATCTTCAAAAATAATGGGAGGATTCCCACATAATAAATTAGAACAAAATATTGCACAAACACCAGTATAAGGATTTGATAATGCCTGTCTTGAACCATATACATTAAAAAGTCTAAGTGCAATTGTATCTATACCGTAAGTATCTCCAATCAACAAACTCATTTTCTCTTGGTGTTTTTTACTCATTGCATATATAGATGTTGAATCTAATGGTTTTTCCTCATCAGTAGGAACATTTTTTAATTCTTTATCACAACTTTTACATTTAAACTCCCAAATTCCTTTTTCTAAATCATTTTTTTCTCTAAATTTGGGATAGATATCCCCACATGATTCACATTTATATTTACCCTCGCCATATATAGACATTGATGAGGCAACTATTAATTTTTTGACACTATGTTCTTTATTAACAAGTATATCTAGTAAATTTGCGGTTCCCAGAGTATTTGATTTTATATATTTTGAAATCTGATACATTGATTGGCCAATACCGACTGAGGCAGCCAAATGAAATATAACTTCCACATTTTTTATTGCTGAATAAAGAAGATCATAATCTAAAACATTTCCTTTAATAAATTTTATATTTCTATTCAAATAATCAGGAGGTTTATCTATTTTTCCATGAACTTGTTCTTCTAAATTGTCATAAACTGTTATATTATGCCCTTTTTCTAATAAAAAATCAACTAAATGTGAGCCTATAAAGCCAGCTCCACCAGTTACCAAAATATTCCTTACCATAATAATGAGAATATAGGATTTAATTTAAAAATATATTTTTTAAATTTTATGAAGAAATAGAAGAAAATTAGGAAATAAAAGGAACAAAATTTTTATATATACAAAAAAAATAAAAAAAATAAGAAATATAAGATATTTTTAAAAAAAAGGGATTCTTTAGAATTTAAAATAATATTGAAAGAAAAAAAAAATTCGATATTATCTAACTATTAATTCATAAATTTATTATTGGAGAATATAAATCACTAAATGAGGAAAAAATGAAAGTTATTATTTTAGCAGGGGGGTGGGGAACGAGACTTGGTCGTCGAACTGAAACAATTCCAAAACCGATGGTAAAAATTGGTAATAAACCAATTTTATGGCATATTATGAAAATGTATTCTCATTATGGATTTAATGATTTTGTAATTTGTTTAGGTGTAAAAGGAGATGTGGTTAAGGATTATTTTTATCATTATGATGTAAAAAATAATGATTTTACTATTGACTTATCAAATGGAAGTATTGAATTCTATAATAAACACGTTGAATCAAATTGGAAAGTTTCTTTGATAGATACTGGTTTAGATACTTTAAAGGGCGGACGAATAAAAAGAGTTGAGAAATATTTGGATCCGGATATGAATATGGTTACTTATGGTGATGGAGTATCAGACTTAAATATTCAAAAATTAGTTGAATTCCATAAATCTCATAAAAAAATTTTCACTATAACAGGAGTACATGCCCCTGCTCGTTTTGGTGAACTTATAGAAAAAAATGGAAATCTATTATTATTTAAAGAGAAACCACAAACTTCTGTTGGTTTAATTAATGGTGGGTTTATGGTTTTCAATAATGAATTTTTAGATTTTCTTACACCAGAAGAAAATTGTGACCTCGAAAGAGGGATTCTTGAAGATTTAACAGCTTCTGGAGAAATTATGGTATATAAACATAAAGGTTTATGGGAATGTGTAGATCATGAAAGAGATCTTGAACATTTGAATAGATTGTGGAATAGTAATAAAGCGTTCTGGAAGAATTGGGAATGAAAAGATTATTCAATAATTTTTTTGAAGAAAAAAATATTTTGATTACTGGACATACGGGATTTATGGGATCCTGGTTATCGATTTGGTTATATGAATTAGGTGCCAATGTAGTTGGTTATGCCTTGCCCCCATATACCAATAAAGATAATTTTGTTATTTCGAATCTTCAAGAAAAAATTGAGAGTATTATTGGAGATATTAGAAATTTTCAAAAATTAAATGAAACTTTTAAAAAACATCAACCAGATATAGTTTTCCATCTTGCAGCACAACCAATAGTAAGAAAGTCGTATGAAATACCTAAAGAAACTTATGAAATAAATGTTGGAGGAACTGTGAATGTTTTTGAGGCTTTTAGAAAGAATGATTCTTGTAGAGTATTGATCAATGTAACTACAGATAAATGTTATAAAAATCAAGAAAGTAATCGGGGATATAAAGAAGATGATCCAATTGGAGGTTTTGATCCCTATAGTTCAAGTAAAGCATGTTCTGAATTAATTACATTTGCATATAGACAATCTTATTTTAATAAAGATTCGCACCAAAAGAGTAAAATAGTCTCATCAGTTAGAAGTGGAAATGTAATAGGAGGTGGGGATTGGCAGGAAGATAGATTAGTTCCAGATTGCATGAGGGCATTAAAGAGTGATACAGAGATTATTATTCGAAATCCGCAATCTGTAAGACCTTGGCAATACGTCTTAGAGCCGAATAGTGGCTATTTAATATTAGCTATGAAAATGTGGGATCTTGACAAAAAATTTTCTGGAGCTTGGAATTTTGGTCCTAATGAGAATTCTATTTTTTCTGTTGAAGACATTGTTAAAAAAATTATACATTATTGGGGAAGAGGGAGTTATCGAACTTTAACAGAACAAGAATCAGATAAATTACATGAAACAAAAGTGTTATTGCTTGACTGTAAAAAATCTCATCAATATTTAGGATGGAAACCAGCACTTGATATAGATGATACAATAAAATTATTATGTGATTGGTATATGGAAGATAATGTCGATTACGATTTTGATGTTAAACAAATAAAGAGTTATATTAAAGACGCAAAAAAAAAAATATAGAATGGGTAATCTGATGAAATTTATTGAAACAAATTTAAAGAATTTGTATATTATTGAACCTGAACTATTAAAAGATGAACGTGGTTTATTTTATCGAGTTTTTTGTAGAAATGAGCTAAAGGAAATTGAACATGTTAAAGAGATAGTACAAATTAATCAATCTTTAACAAAAAAAAAAGGTTCTCTTAGGGGTATGCATTTTCAATATCCACCGAAAGCAGAAATAAAGATAGTTAAGTGCCTTTATGGCTCAGTTTTTGATGTAGCTATAGATTTAAGAAAAAATTCCTCAACCCTTTTGCAATGGCATGGTGAGGTTTTATCTGCTGAGAATAAGAAAATGATATATATTCCAGAGGGATTTGCTCATGGATTTCAGACACTAGAAAATAATTCTGAGCTATTATACCTACATACAGAGTTTTATAGCCCCAAATACGAAGGTGGAATTAGATATAATGATCCCAGAATAAATATTAAATGGCCTTTAGAAATTTCGTACATTTCAAATAGAGATAATGAATTTAATTTATTAGATAATAATTTTTTAGGAATATCGGTATGAAATGTAGATTTTGTAATAATGAATTGGATTTTGAGTTTATAGATCTCGTAAATTCACCCCTATCCAATTCAAATTTAACAAAAGAACAGCTGAATGAACCTGAAGTCTTTTATCCCCTTAAGCTTTATGTCTGTAATAACTGTTTTTTAGTACAAATAGATGAATATAAAAAATCTAGTGAGATTTTTAACGAAAAATATGCGTATTTTTCTTCTTTTTCAAAAACGTGGTTAGAACATGCGAAAAATTATGTTGAAATAGTAATAGAGAGATTTAATCTAAATAAATATTCATATGTTGTGGAGATTGGATCAAATGATGGTTATTTGTTGCAATATTTTCAAAAATTTAATATTCCATGTCTAGGGATAGAACCTGCTTCAAATACTGCCGCAGTGGCTAAAGAAAGAGGAATTGATGTTATTAAAGATTATTTTGGTAGTTCTTTAGCTAAAAAATTAGCTAACCAAAATAAGAAAGCAGATTTATTACTTGGGAATAATGTCTTAGCACATATTCCAGAGATCAATGATTTTGTTCAAGGTTTAAAAATATTGTTAAGTGATAATGGCGTCATTACAATGGAATTTCCTCATTTAATGCAATTAATTGAAAATAATCAATTTGATACAATTTATCATGAGCACTTTTCATATTATTCCTTTATAACTGTGAAATCAATTTTTGAATCTCATGGAATTGAAATATTTGATGTCGATCAAATTCCTACACATGGTGGTTCTCTTAGAATATATGCCAAACATGAAGAAGATAAAACTAAAAAAATCTCTAGTAATGTAAAAAATTTAACTGATCTTGAAATATCAAAAAAGATGAATACAATTGAATACTATAAAAATTTTCAAGATAAGGCTAATAAAATAAAGTATGATTTACAACAATTTTTAATCAAACAAAAATTAAATGGTAAAATAGTTGCGGCTTATGGTGCTGCCGCAAAAGGAAATACCCTATTAAACTATTGTGGCATAAAAAAAGATTTAATTAATTTCGTAGCAGATGCATCACCGTATAAACAAGGAAAATACCTCCCCGGAAGTCATATTCCCATTGTAAATGAAAAAAAAATCAAAGAGGTTAAACCAGACTTTGTTATAATTCTTCCATGGAATATTAAGGACGAAATTATTAAGCAGTTAAATTATATTAAAGAATGGGGTAGTAAGTTTATTATCCCAATACCTGAAGTGATAATAATATGAAAGTTTTAGTAACTGGCGCAACTGGTTTTATAGGAAATTATGTTATAGAAGAATTATTGAAACTAAAAGAATGTGAGATAATTGCAACTTCAATAGATCCGGTTGATAAAGTAAAAAAGTTTAGATGGTTTATGGATGTTAAATATATTCCCCAAGATCTAAATGTAGATAATGAAAATTATTTCACTTTTTTTGAAGAACCTGATTTATTAATCCATTTGTCGTGGGAAGGTTTGCCAAATTACAATGAATTGTTTCATATTGAAATAAATCTTTTTAAAAATTATATTTTTCTAAAAAATATGATAGAAAATGGCTTAACAAATCTTATTTCGACCGGAACATGCCTAGAATATGGTATGATAAATGGATGTCTGTCAGAGAATTTAAAAACTAACCCTACAACGCCTTATAGTTTGGCAAAAGATACATTGAGAAAATTTATTGAAGAATTAAATAAAAAGTATAGTTTTAATTTTAAGTGGATTAGACTTTTTTATATGTATGGAAAAGGTCAAAGTCCCAAATCAATATTATCTCAATTGGACCATGCATTAGACAATAACGAGAAAATTTTTAATATGTCTGGCGGTGAACAATTAAGAGATTATTTGCCTGTTGAAAAGGTAGCAGAATATATAGTAAAAATTTCAATGCAAAATAAGATAAATGGAATAATTAATTGTTGCGGCGGAAAACCAATTTCAATAAGAAATCTTGTTGAAAATTATTTAAAAAATAGAGATAAAACCATAAAATTAAATTTAGGATATTATCCATATCCAGTCTATGAGCCAATGGCTTTTTGGGGAGATAATACTAAATTAAAATCCATATTATTTGATAAAAGCGAAAAAGAATAGCATTTAAAAAAAAAAATTCAAATTTGAAAGTAAAATAGACGATCGATTATATAAAATGCACTTACTAAAATATGTTTAATTTTCTGTATTTTTCCTTTTTTTAAAAGTTGGATTGTTCCTTTTAGTCTTTAAAGAGAATTCCAATACCATAGCCCTCCTGATCCCAGTCTTCAACAAATTCTTTATATTGATAATTCACCTTAATTTCGTTCCAAAATTTATTTACCTCACAATTTACTTCTGGGGGATGAATAACAATATCATGAAATGCAGTTATTCCATTTTTTTTAACTAGAGTGCTATATAATTCAAAATCTTTTCTTACTCCATTATAAGAATGATCTCCATCAATAAAAAGAACGTTAACCTTTTTAATCTAAGAAATAGTTAAATTTAAATAAATTTGAAGTAATTGAAATTACATTATAATAGGTCAAAAATTAATAAATCAATGAGTTATACATTAATTTTTATATAAATTAGAAAAATTCTTCTTAATGTTTCATGAGTTTGATAAAAAACTGCTTAGTTAGTGTTGTTATGCCCTCTTATAATCATGAAAGTTATATTTCTGAGGCGATAGAAAGCGTACTACAACAAAGTTTTACAGATTTTGAGTTTATCATTGTAGATGATTGTTCTATTGATGCATCAATAGAAATTATTAATGATTATAATAAAAAAGATAAACGAATTAAAGTCTTATTCCATGAAAAAAATAAAGGAATTTCCACAACTATTAATGATGGAATTGAAATGGTTAAAGGAAAATATATAGCACTTATTGCTTCTGATGATGTTTGGGTTCATAATAAACTTGAACAACAAATTGCCATTTTAGAACAAAACGAAAATCTTATTGTATGGTCGGAAGGGGATATTATTGATGAAAAAAGTAGATATACAGGAAAAAGATTTACAGAATTATATTGTTTGAATCAAAAAAAAAGCGGAAACCTTTTTTATGAGTTGTTAAATAAAAATTCCACTATTATATTTGGATCAAGCCTTATATTTAAAAGAAACAATCTTGGAAATATCAAATTTAATGAACAATTAAAATATGATAATGATTTTCTATTTTATATTGAGCTTGCAAATAAATTCAATTTTTATTTTATTAAAGAATCTTTAACCAAATATAGGATACATGGTGAAAATACACGTGAGCGAATTTCTTTACAAAAAAAAGAAAAATATAAAGATCGCGTAAAATTAAATTTGTATTTATTAGAAGTCTTTAAAAATGAAATTCCAAAAAAAATAAAATGGAAAATTTATTCAAGATTAATTTTAGCTCTTTTAGAACTTGATAGGAAGAAAGCAAGGATAACAATATATAATACAATAACTCAATTTCCTTTCAAATTTTTTGGCTATTTTTTTCTCATGAAAAGTTATATAAAATCTCCGCTTCTATCAAAAATATTTTTCAGAATTCAAAAGATGTTAAATATTTCATTATAAAATACTAACAAATGAAAAATTCTTTAAGATGTAAATTTAATCTAAATTAATGATAATCATTAATTTTTATATCATTCATTTCTAGCTAAATTCTTGAATTTTTCATAATCTCTAATATAATCATCTTTGTTGTAATATTCTGAAGCCAGAACTAAACTAACAGAACCAGATGAGAAATTGTTAAGTTCACGCCAAATCATTGATGGTAGATATAAGCCATAATAAGATCTATTTAGACTTAACTTTTTTCGGTTAAATCCATCATCTATTATAACATCAAAACTACCAGATGTAGCAATTATAAATTGTTCTAATTTTTTATGAGCGTGCCCTCCTCTGGATTCTCCTCCAGGAATATCGTATAAATAATATACTCTTTTAATTTTAAATGGTATATGGTTATTGCTTTCTATAAATGTTAAATTTCCTCTGATATCCATAATTTTTGGTAATTGAATAATTCTACATTTACCTAATTTACCAATTTTACTAGTCATTATTATTATTTTAAATAATTTTCAATTATTTATAATATCATGCTTATGATTAATATGAAGATATTAGAAGATTATTAAACTTTATAAGGATTTGCTCATTACAAGATGATTTTACTAAATTCTCTTTAGGAAAAATATTATTTAATAGGATTATTTGGTAAATTGAATGAAAGAATAAAATAATCCTTTAAATTAAATGATAAATTTTAAAAGGAAATAATTAAAAGATTTCTATTGAGATTATTACGGATATATAAGATTTCATTAGTAGTAATTTCATTTTAGAGTATAATTCACAAAAATTCAAAAAAATTTACTAATCTATTATATATCCTTCTCTTTTGAGTGATTTCTTCCAAGGATAGGGATTACTAATACCATACTGTTTTGCAAAGTTAGCACTCCAAGATATATCTTCCATTTTTTTTATAAATCTTGCTGGAATACCAAACCAGAGTTCACCTTTAGGAACATCTTTTGTCACTACACTTCCCGCACCAACCATCGATTCACTTCCAATGGTTATTCCAGGCATTAATATACATTCTGTAGCAATAATTGCAAAATCTTTAATAATTGGACCTTTAGAAATTTGGTGTGGTGGACATACATTATAGGGGGGGTATTTATCATTTGTTAATACAGAATAAGGAAAAATCCATATATAATTACCTATTTGTGAATGTTGTCCAACATGTGCACCATATGAAAACCTTGAATATTTACCTACATTTGCATATCCATCAAACTGAGAAAATGTCCCAACACTACAATATTCGCCAAAAGAACAATTTTCTCTAATTACCGCGTTATTTCCTGTTTGAAAACCTTTAGCTATAATATTACCAGCGTAAATTATTGTTCCTTTTCTAATTATTGACTCTGCTCCTATAATTGTGTGTTCATTTTCCTTATATTTATAACCTATTTCGACATTACCATGTATTTGGCATCCTTTTTCAATTTTCACTTTTGGTCTGATAATACAATGTTCAGATATAGTGCATTCTTCCTCAATAATTACGTCCTCATAAATAATACTTCCAAATCCAACTTCAACATTATTTGCAACTTTTGCATCTTTATGAATATAAATATCTCCAGGTAATCTGTCAAAGTCAGATAAATCTATTATTTTTACCATAATTCTAAATTTAGTAAAATTATTATTTATAATTTTTTAAAGGTAATCTTTAAAGACTTTTCCAAAATTAAAAAAAAGATATAGAAGGTTTTCAAAAATATGTAATTAATCGATATAAAAAAAGAAATTTTATTAAAAAACGATATATAACGAAGAATTAAAAATATGTTAAAACAAATTTATTATCTAATAATATTTATATTATAAGAGTAAATTTAATACTAAGAATTAGAAATCTATGGAATTAAAAAAATAATTAAGACGCTAAAAGTTATTATAGGATTGTTTAAAAATGATTCCATTTTTGGATCTTAAAAGAGAATTTTTTAAGATTAAAGAAGAGATTCAAGATGCTATATATAGAGTTATGGAATCTCAAAGATTTATTTTAGGTGAAGAACTAGCGAAATTTGAAAAAGAATTTTCAAAATATCTTGGAGCAAAATATGGTATTGGTGTTAATTCTGGTTCTGATGCATTATACTTAGCTTTAAAGTCTCTTAATATAGGTAAAGGAGACGAAATTATAACTGTTTCACACACGTTTATCTCAACTGTAGATGCAATCACAAGATGTGGAGCAAAACCTATTTTTATTGATATCGACCTAGAGACATACAATATTGATATTTCTAAAATTAAGCAAAAAATCACAAATAAAACCAAAGCTATAATACCTATTCATATTTATGGTAATCCAGCAGAGATTAAAGCAATTGTGGAAATTGCTGAAAGATATAATTTGTATGTTATAGAAGATGCTTGTCAAGCTCATGGAGCTGAATATCAAAATAAAAAAGTAGGCACATTTGGTTGTTTAGGATGTTTTAGTTTTTATCCATCTAAAAACCTTGGGGCATATGGAGATGGTGGGTTGATTGCTACAAATAATGAAGAGTTGGCTACAAAACTTATAATGTTGAGAATTTATGGCCAATCAAAAAAATATTATCATGATTTTGTGGGAATTAATAGTAGATTAGACGAAATCCAAGCCGCTGTTTTGAGAGTAAAATTAAAATATTTAGATGATTGGAATGAAAGACGAAGAGAAATTGCTAAAATCTATAATGATTTAATAAATAATGATAAAATCATAAAACCTATAGAAAAAAAATATGCAAAACACGTATATCATCTATATGTGATTCGTTCAAAATATCGACAAAAATTACAAAATCATCTTGAAAAAAATAATATACAAACCTTAATTCATTATCCAATTCCAATTCATTTACAAAAAGCCTATCTAAAAACCAAATATCTTTTTAATTTACCAATAACAGAAAAGATTTGCAATGAAATTCTATCTATTCCAATGCATCCTTGGTTAAATGATGAAGAAATAAGAATAATTACAAAATCAATTAGTGAATTTGATATTTCTTAAAAATTTGATTTTATTATAATTTTTTAATTTTTATTTAATTTTAGAATACTTCATTGCTTTAGGATTTTTATGTTCAATTTTTCCTAATAACAATTGGTTATACTATAATGAACATTGAATGATTAATTAGATATTAATTAGAAGAAAACAAATTATTTACAAATTATTACTCATAAACCAGAGATATTGGTAATTAACTTCAGTATATTAAAAAACAAAATTTTTTAAAGAATTAAGGCATTAAAAACATTATGCTCAAGAGAATCCTCGAGTTTACTAAATATAAAATAAGCAAAAGAGAGCCTATAAGAAGATTAATGAATACTATTTATCAGAGTATTAATATTAATTTTAAATCAGAACAAGAAATAAAAAGTGATATAATAAATAAATTTCATAAAATATACTATAAAGCTGGTTTTGTTGGTGGGACTTGGCAAGACACGTATTGGCTAGGTACTCTAATTCTGAAATATCCCTCCGATCTTTGGATATATCAAGAAATAATTTACAAACTGAAACCAGATATAATAATTGAGTGTGGGACATATAAGGGTGGAAGTGCATTTTTTCTCGCCACGATCTGCGAGTTGGTTAATAATGGAAAGGTATTAACAATAGATAGTGAAATACAAGAAGAAAGACCTCAGCACAACAGAATCCAATATTTTTTGGGTTCATCTACATCAGAAGAAATTGTAGAACAAGTTAAAAAAAAAATTAGTGAAAAGGATAAAATTATGGTTATTTTGGATTCAGATCACCATAAAGAACATGTTCTTGAAGAACTAAGAATTTATAGTGAGTTAATAACTAAGGAAAGTTATATAATTGTAGAAGATACATGCATAAATGGTCATCCAGTAAGGGAAGATTTTGGCCCTGGCCCAATGGAAGCAGTCAAAGAATTTTTAAAAGAGAATAAAGACTTTATTATAGATAATACAAAAGAAAAGTTTTATTTAACATCCAATCCAAGAGGCTATCTAAAAAGAATAAGATAAAAAATACATTTTTAAATTCTCTTATGACAAATTATGAAATCATTAGCTAAACATAGCTTTATCTTATAGATTTTAATATTTTATTACTTTAAACTAGATTAAATTTCTTTCAAATTAGCCAATATCTTTAACTTGAATCAAAAACTAATTAATTTAATTATATTGAATAATTTTCTCGTCAAAATTATTAATTTCTAAATTGTTTATTAATTGTTCTTTTTTTAATTTTCTACTTGCAGAATAAAAAAAAAATTTTGTTAACAATAATCCAAGCAGTTTAGTTATGAAAGAAATGGTAGCATAAATTATAGAATTTTGAATATTTAAAAAATCGAGAAAAAATGCTATAGATCAAATTAAGCCAAAATCTTGGTGATTTTGATATTTCCTTAATATTAATAACAATGTTAAACATTTCAAGAAAATCTTTTAAAGATTTAGTCAAGGTATAATTTAGAGTATAGTATATATGCCGTTTTTGCTCATTTAATAAATCATTTCTAATATTTTTCATTTTCTTTGTAACATCGTAAATTATTTTTATTTTAAACTTAGTCTGGTTTAATCGACTTAAGGGGTGACCATATGGTTTTCCTTTAAACAAAGGTTGTTCTGATTTATATTCATGTTCTCCTATATATGCAAATATTTTTGACGTACATAATGTATTCCCCGCAATCATAGCTTGAGCGACAAGAGCTTCCTGGAGATACAAAAATCCAATATATTTTGTTGCTTTATTAAAATCTAAAACGCTTTTTCTTAAAACAATACCTGAACCATGAGGATAATAAAAAAGTAGTTCCTTTAAAGATTCAGAACCGCGATGCAAAATTTTATTTTCAAATTTAAAATAGATTTTATTATAACCTGATCTTTTATCACCTATTGATCCACATAATTGCGCCAAATTCTTGTTCTCTTTAATTTTTTTTAAAATCCAATGAATATTTTTTATTTCAATATCATCATCATCCATTAAAAGAAACACGAATTCCCCATTTGCTCTTTTGATAGTCTTTAGCAAGTTTCCATCAAATCCAAGATTTTTTTTATTTCGATAATAATTAATTCTTGGATCTTTTATTTTTTTTAAAACTTCTTGAGTTCTATCATTTGATGGATTATCGTCACCAATTACAATTTCAATTTCTTTACTTTGAAAGGGAAGAATTTGATTTATAATATTAGATACCCTTTCTGGTCGGTTATATGTTGGTATACAAAAACTAAGTAAAACTTTTGGCATTATTAATATTATTTTTTTCTAGAATATCTTAAAATAAAAATTTAATTTTTATTTTAGTAAATTATACTTTATATAAATAACTAATGAATCAATTTTAGGAGTTTTGTGTTATATCATATCTTATAATTTCTCCAACAATTATCCAATAACAAAAATTCTTGCTTATAACAAGTTGATATTTTCATTAAATGCAATAAAGCTAAAGAAAGTGGTTCTATAATTATTCTATATGACAATAAATGGTAATAAAAATTAAAAAATGCATTTTTTATAAAAAATCTAATATTTCTACTACGTTAATTAAATTTTTCTCGATTAGAGATTCATTAAAAGTGATTAATAAAAAAGTATTTTCATCTTAATTTTACTTTGATTTTTTAAAAAAATTATGAATAATTGAATATATTAAATTAATCCAAAATCTAGGGGACCATGATATTTGCTTAATAAGAAAAACAATAGATAATATTTCAATAAATCCTTTAAAAGATTTTGTAGTATTTTTCCCGATAATATAATATATTTTATTTTTTTGTCTATATAATAATACTCTTCTTAAATTTTTCATACCTTTAGTAATATCATCAATTAATTGTATTCTAAATTTAATTTGATATATCCTATGTAATGGTTGAGTAAAGTTTGTTCCTTTAAATAAGGGCTGGCCAGATTTATATGATATTTCGCCTATATATGCAAATTTCTTTGATGTACATAATGTATCCCCAACCATCATAGCTTGACCTATAAGAATTTGCTGCATAAATAAAAATCCAACATATCTTAATGCCTTCTTTAAATCTAATGCTTTTCTTCTTAATACAACACCTGAGCCATGATAATAGTAAAAAAGCAGTTCATTTAAAGATTCATAACCGCAACTCAAAATTCTATCTCCAAATTCATGAAAAATTTTGCCATAACCAGGTATCTTTATACCTATCGTCCCACATAGTTGCGTTAGGTTTCTATTGCTTTTGATTGTTTTTAAAATCCAGGGAATCGCTTCCATTTCAATATCATCATCATCCATAAGTATAAACACGAACTCTCCAGTTGCTCTTTTAATCATTTTTAGCATATTTAAATCAAACCCAAGATTTTTTTTATTTCGAAAGTATTTAATTCTTGGATCTTTTATTTTTTTTACTGCTTCACGCGTTCCATCGCTTGATGCATCGTCACTAATTACAATTTCAATTTCTTCACCTTGAAAGGGAATTATTTGGCTTATAATATTTACTACCCTTTCTGAACGATTATATGTTGGAATACAAATGCTAAGTAAAACATTTGATATGCTTGAAGGCACCTTTTTTTACAAAAATATAAGCAATGATTTAATTTTAATATAATAAATATTCACTTTTATATAAATAATTTTATAAGATTAATATAAATTATTTGTTTGCTAATTAATATTGAAGATACACTCGTCTGATAATATAGTTTTCTACATTTTTAAAAATTTTTTATATATATTAATTAAAACCAACCCTAATAACAAAACGAGATATAAATTTCACAAATTAATTGAAATCTTAAAGATTAATAATTATTTTATCTAATCTTTCTCAAATATCAAAAATCATAAGTTTATAAAATTTTTAAGATATTATTTTGTCTAAATTTATTTTTATCCTATTATTGAATTTCATAAGATATGTATCTTTTACTTTTGATTGTTTTTTTAATTTATTTATTATACTTTCATAATCGCAATTATAATAGTTTTTATTTAATTATTAAAACTATTGATTTTGTTTATGTAAGATCTTTATATTTGCAATTATTTTTTAAATCTAAAAAAAAATCTCTGGATGGGAATAAAAATTTTTTATAAAAACAATTACAATTAATTTTTTATTTTAATTACTCGTAACTTAATGAAAGGAATGAAAAGAATAATTTTTATTGATACAATTAAACAATTTGAAATATTTAAAATTATAGATGCAAATTCTTCAAATTCAATTCCTACACTAATTTTTGCTTTAGAATTAGAATTAAGGCTTTATTTGAAAAAAAAAAATATAAAATATAAAATTCCTGAACAATATGTAACTGAAAAACAAGCTGTGGAAATGGATAAGGCAGCATTTAATATAGCTGAAAATTGGCATAAAGATTTATTTAAATTTAGAGGTATTTCTATAGGATTATTAGTACAATACAGTTTAAAATACTATTTTGCAAGAATTATTCGAAACATCCAAACAACATTAAATATTTTAGAAATAGAAAAACCCACTGAAATATATTCATTTAGAGATCAAAATTATCTCAAATGTGATTTTAATAATATTCTTAAAAAAATTTGTTTATCGAGAGGTATCGCATTAAAGTTTATTCCAATAGAAACTCTCACTTCTGAACATTATAAATTGAATCACTTTCATAAAAATTTAATATTGAAATATGTAAAAAGACTATATTATCAGATATTCTTTAAATATATATTAGGATTTCTTCTAAATTTAATTTGGTTTTTTAAATCATCAAAAAAACTTAAAAAAAATATAAGATCAAAAAACATCTTAATGATTGGTTTTGGTTATTATACCTCTTTAATAAATGAAATATCAAAAAATAATTATAGAATTCTCTTACTAAGCCCTAGAATCCCACCATTTATTAAAGGAAATTTTGTAAATGCTCTTTTAAGAAAAAAATCAGGATTTTATAAATTTTTGGATGATTATAAAGATAGAAAAATGAGAGCTCAATCAGTATTATTTATAAAAAAATCTATAGATAGATGGAAAAATATTATTAAATCACCCGATTTTAAAGAAATTTTTATTTTTAATGGAATTTCATTGTGGCCGTTTATTAAAAAGAAAATCTATCAGATCGTTTTTTTTGAATTTAAAAAAAAAATCGAACTTATTTTAGAGATTTTCAGGATTTTGAGAAAAGAAAAAATTGATATTATTACACTTTATGCTGACGTTACAGAAATTAATATACCTTTCGCGAAAATTGCTTCTAAATTGAATATTCAGACATTAGTAATTCAACATGGCATTATAGGGCATATTATTGGCTATTTACCATCATATTCTGATAAATTTGCAGCATGGGGTAAAATAAGTAGAGAAATTTTAATCCAAAATGGGATGCCAAAGGAAAAAATAGTTATTACAGGATGTCCTCGTTTTGATAGATACATATATATTAATCAAAATAAAAATCTTAAATCAAAAATTAAAAAATTAGTATATGAACAGTTTGGAATAAAAAAGGATAAAAAATTAATCGTGCTAACAACTAGCCATGAAAATTTAAATTATAGATTAACAAGTGCTGATGAAACTCCTTGGGATGTTGAAAAAATGTTTGTATGTGTTTTAAATTCAGTAAAAAAAATCCCGAATTCATTTTTAATTATAAAACTTCACCCAGGTGATCTGAATGAGGCAATCCCTAAACAAATGATAAATAATTTAGAAATAAAAAACGTTACAGTGATAGAGAACTATAATATTGAAAATTTATTAATTGCTAGTGATTGTGTAATTACTACAAATTCAGGTACTGGATTAGAGGCTATGATCGTTGAAAAGCCTGTAATACAATTAATATTTAAAAAATTTAGTACTTTATTTTCTTATTCTTATGACTCTGTTTATAAAATATTTAATTGTAATGATCTCAGATCTACGATGCAAAATGTATTCAATAATCCTGAGAAACTTAAACAAAATCAAAAAAAGTTTCTTAAGGAGTATATTTATAAACTTGATGGTTTATCGACAAAAAGGGTATATAATTTGATTAAAGACTTAAAATTTTTGCCTCCTATACGCTAAACCAGAAGCACCTATCAAGATTGGTTCCTGGATTCATATTGCAAGTTTTACATCTTTAACTGGAGGACCAATAACTTTTGGAGATTTTGTAGGAATTTCGAGTGGATGTCGAATTCTTGGAGGATCTGAAGATTATAAAAATGGGGCATTAATGAATCCACCAATACCCGAAAAATATAGAAATGTAAGCAGAATTGCATGTAATTTAGAAGATTTTAGTTTTATCGGTGCTAATAGTTGTATTTTCCCAGGTGATACTATTGGAAAAGGTGCTATTGTTGGAGCAAGGTCAATAGTTAGACATGATTTAGAACCTTGGGGGCTTTATATTATGAAAAATGGTAAAATGGTCAAAATAAACACTCGAGATAAAAAAAAGATGTATGAAACTGCACAGAAATTATCAGAAGAATTTAAAGATGTAAATTTGTTAAATAACTTTTAAAAAAAAAATGACCATTTCTTCTTAAAATTCTTAATTGCAATTGAAATTTTGAAATATATTAGTTGTATATAACAATTTCATTATTTGAAATGTTTCTTTAAATATTTCTTTTCATTTATTTTTATTATAACGAGAAAAAAATGATATAATTTCAATTGATTAATATATTTTATATCACTTATTATTATAATAAATAATGAATGACCCATTAGTTTCTGTAATTGTCCTAAATTATAATGGACTTGAACATTTAAAAGAATGCTTTGATTCGCTTAATAATTTAAATTATAAAAATACTGAATTTATTTTAGTTGATAATAATTCTAAGGATAATAGTGTAGAATTTATAAAGAAAAATTATAAAAAGGTTAAAATAATCCAATTAGAAAAAAATTATGGATTTGCACAGGGAAATAATATTGGGGTATCTCATGCAAATGGGAAATATATTGTATTATTAAATAATGACACAGTAGTAGATATAAATTGGTTATCTGAACTGGTAAAAGTTGCGGAACAGTCAAAATATATCGGGATTGTAGGTAGTAAAAACTATTATTACAATGATAAAACTATAATTAGTTTTGCAATAGGAGGTTTTGATAAATTTGGAGACCCAAAATTTATTGGTCTTAATGAAAAAGATAATAGATTACTTAATAATCAAATGGAAGTTTTTTGGATCTGTGGTGCCTCGTTATTATTTAGAAGAGAATTATATAAAAAAATTAACCTTTTTGATCCATTATATTTTATATATTATGAAGACGTAGATTTCTGTTGGCGAGCATTGATTTCTGGTTATAAAGTAGTTTATGCTCCAAAATCATTTTTATATCATAAAATTGGCATGGCAATTAAGGATAATAAAATAAAAAAATATTGGGTTAGAAGAAATAAATTAAGAACAATTTTAAAGAATTATGAAATAAAAACAATAATAAAAATATTACCTTGGATCTTTTTTCAATGGTTACTTATAGTACTTAGTTATTTGATACGCCGAAATAAATTAGCCCTTACGTATTTCATTATTTATCTCAAAGTAATTTTTTGGAATATTTTTCATGTTCAATCACTTATTAAAAATAGGGTACTCGTTCAAGCCTATAGAGAAAAAAATGATAATTTTCTATTTCAATTAATGGAAAAGTTAAATCCTCTAAAGGAAAAAATATAATTAATTATCAAATAAGTTCTTTAATAAAACTCAGAGAGATTATATTATATAATAAATTAATATTAACAATATGAACATTTTGTTAATAACTGATGAATTTTTCCCCTACATGGGAGGGATCTCTAAACATCTTACTAATTTATGCAGGATGTTTGATAAAAAAAAAAATACATTATTTGTATTTAATCCTTGTTATAAAAATAATAAAAATATTTTCGATGTAATTGATAAATCTGCTTATAGAATAAAAGATTTTTTCCATCAAAATGTAGAGTTTTATTTAATTTTTGTTTATGTTTTATGGAAAATATTAATTGATAGAAGAACCAATCTTGCTGAAAGATTAAAAATAATTATTTTTACTTTGATTAAATATCCTGGAAGATTTGTTAAAGTAACTCTAAATATTATAAAGATTTTTCCTATCTGCAAAAATATTAAATTTGACTTAATCTTTGCAGGAGCAGCAAATTATCCCTTAGAATTAAGCTATGTTTTATCAAGAATCTTTAATAAAAAGTTGGTTGTCGCTACTCATGGAAATGATTTTTTAATCAAGACATCAAATTCACTCACAACATATCTTTTAAAAAATTCTGATGGTATAATTATTGGAACTAAAACAATTCGGAATTATTTACACAAAATACATAATATAGAAAGAGAGAAAACAAAAATTATACCATATGGATTAATTTTAGATGAATATGAGATATTAGAGACTAAAAAACAACTCCGCCGAAATTTAAATCTCTCAGATGATGAATTCATAATAATTTGCGTTGGAAAACATGTGCCAAGAAAAAATTTTGATTTGATTCTAAAAGCTATCAAAATTATGAAAGAATCTGATCGTAATATCAAAATTCGGTGCTTTATGATAGGGAAAGGTGGAGAAACTCCATATTTAAAAAGAGTCGTAAATGAATTAGAAATTTCCAACTGTATTGAATTTCTAGGAAAAGTTGAAGATTATACAAGAAATAAATATTATAAACTTTCAGATATTTTTGTTATGCCCTCTGTAAAATTAAAAAACTCAATAGAAGGTTTTGGGATTGTGTTTTTAGAAGCCAGCTATTATAACTTACCTTCTATTGGTGCATATTCTGGCGGAGTTGTTGAGGCAATTCAAAACAATAAAACAGGATTACTAATAAATCCAAATAATGCAGCTGATTTAAAGGAGAAGATTTTGTTTTTATTTAAAAATAAAGAGATTAGAGAACAAATGGGTACTTATGCTCATAAAAGAGTTATAGATGAATACAATTGGGCCAATATAATTGTTGAATATTTAAATTATTTTAAGGAAATCATAAAATAAAAGCATAAAAACAATAATAAATAAATTTTTTAAATTCTTGAAAAATTTTATGTTT
>Ga0315547_1000072_pt1 | contig 119863 bp, 113 predicted proteins | sample SalMarSW160240MG_2_FD_202542 | JGI IMG/M metagenome (GOLD analysis project Ga0315547, IMG submission 202542) | Salt marsh sediment microbial communities from the Plum Island Ecosystem LTER, Massachusetts, United States - Salt Marsh Sediment SW1601-240 ...
TATCCTATATTACTATATAATATATACATATAGGATTATAGCACAAAAGAAAAAGGGAGTCAATTTTATTTTGACTCCCTCTGAAATGCTTGTTAAATCTTAGTCAGGGGAACTTTCAATTTCTCTCAGACCCTTGTTCTGAAAAATTGAAAGTAAATACTGATTTTGGGAGCTCAGGGAAGAAATGAACTACAATGGAAGATTTTTGGTAGGGAAACGAAAGGAAAAAAAGTAACAGGAAAGGATGGACAAGAACAAAAGGCAAAGAATCTACTACCAAAGACAAACCTATCAAATATGGACGTGGAGAGATTTATCATAGAATATAGCGAGAAAGGTCCTCGCTCTCCACAATATTCTTTAGTCTCTCTTGCACATATTTAGCAGTAATAGTGAAAGACCTCTTCCTTATATTAGCAGCCTTGAAGCTGATATCTTCCAGAAGCTTCTCCATAATGGTGTATAATCTTCTTGCTCCAATATCTTCTGTTCGTTCATTCACTAAAAAAGCCAAAAGGGCGATTTCTTTGATAGAGCTGTCCTTAAAGATGAGCTCTATTCCTTCTGTTTCTATTAGAGCTTGATATTGTTTAATCAAGGCATTTTTGGGTTCAGTCAAAATTCTCTCAAAATCGTTTTGGGTAAGCCTATCCAGTTCTACCCGAATGGGGAATCTACCCTGAAGTTCAGGAATTAAATCAGAAGGGGAAGCAGAATGAAAAGCTCCGGCAGCTATAAAAAGGATATGGTCACTCTTAATAGGTCCATATCTAGTAGCTACTGTAGTTCCTTCCACTATTGGCAAAAGGTCTCTTTGCACTCCTTCTCGGGAGACGTCTATCTTATCTACCCCTCCTCCTACCACCTTATCTATTTCATCAACGAATATTATCCCCGAGTTCTCTGTGCGATGAGTAGCGTCTTCAATAACCTTGTCCTTATCTATCAATTTTTGAGCCTCTTCTTCGGTGACAATCTGACGGGCCTCTTTTAAAGGAACTTTCCTTTCCTTAATTCGCTTGGGAAGCATATCCCCCAATAAATCCTGGAAGTTCATTCCCATCTGTTCTGTTCCAGCACTACTAAATATCTCTATCATAGGAGTGAGTCTTTCCGTGGCCTTTATCTCAATTAATCTATCCTCCAGTTCCTTATTATTTAATTTCTCTCTCAGTTTCTCTCTGGTTTTCCTTGCCCTCTCTATCCTTCTATCTTCTTCGCCTTCCTCTTGCTCCCCTGAGGATAAAGTTTTTGGGGGAGGTGGAAGGAGAATATCTAAAAGTCTTTCTTCAGCCAGTCTTCTCGCTTTCTTTCTTACTTTCTGTACCATCTCTCCCTGGACTGTGTGCACGGCTATGTTCATCAAATCTCTGACCATAGATTCCACATCTCTGCCCACATAACCTACTTCAGTATATTTACTTGCTTCTATCTTTATAAAAGGAGCCTGGGTCAATTGTGCTAATCTTCGCGAAATTTCTGTCTTTCCCACTCCAGTGGGTCCAATCATAATAATATTTTTAGGGGCTACCTCATCGCGCATCTTAGCAGGCAGCTTCTGACGACGCCATCTATTTCTTAAGGCGATAGCTACAGCACGTTTAGCATCATCCTGTCCTATGATATATTTATTTAACTCCCTTACAATGGCGGGAGGAGTAAGTTGCTTTTCCCTCATTCTCCATCTCCTATTAGACATAGCGGATAGCATATAGTGTTTAGCGTATAGGATAAATCATCAAGGCGAAAGACTCAAAGCTAAAAACCATAATTCACCATTTTATTCGTTATTCGTACCCCCTCACCTTAATCCTCTCCCCTCAGGAGAGAGGATACTTTCCTCTCATAGTCTGTTGTCCTTATCGATGAACCATGAACTATAAACTCATCCGTTGTGATTTTGTATTTTTATTTTTCACTATACGCTATCCGCTAACCGCTATACGCTCTTCTTGAGGAATGTCCTTCGGCAAACGTATAAGTTCCTATACTTCAAAGAAAATCTATAATTCCTCAACCGTGATATTGTCATTTGTATAAATACATATAGAAGCAGCTATATGCATGGCTATTTCTACAATCTTTTTAGGAGGATAATTGGTGTGGTCAGCTAAAGCCTGGGCTGCTGCTTGAGCATAACCAGCTCCTGAGCCAATAGCTATCACTCTATCGTCGGGTTCAATTACGTCTCCACTTCCCGATATTAATAGAGATTTTTCCTTATTGACTACAATCATTAAGGCTTCCAGTCTGCGCAGAGTCTTATCCTGTCGCCAGTCCTTAGCCAGCTCCAGGGAAGCACGGGAAAGATTTCCCTGGTATTGTTCAATTTTCTTTTCAAATTTCTCAAAAAGAGTAAGAGCATCGGCGATTGCGCCGGCAAAACCAGCTAATATCTTTCCCTTATGAAGCCTTCTTAACTTATGTGCTTTGTGCTTCATAATGGTATCTTCAAAGGTTACCTGCCCGTCGCCAGCAATAGCTACATGTTTTTTATCTCTTACCGCTAAAATAGTAGTAGAACGCAATTTAAACCCCCTCTATTTCGTTGCTAGTCGCTAGTTGCTCGTCGCTCGTGAATCAATCTTTTTGATTAAGTTCGTGAGCATACGAGACTCACGGTTAATTTTTTCTAATATATCTTTTTTCTTTTCATTATTTATATATTTTAACTCTGAAGCTATTTCAATCTGTGTTTCTAGCTCAGCACAGGAACCTAATACTATATATAAAAACTGTTTATATTCTTTATTATGAAATCTGTTGAATCCTTCGGCTATATTTGATGGTATAGAAACAGCGGATCTTTGTATTTGGGATACTAAACCATAGAACTCTTGTTTAGGAAATTTTTCTACTATTCCATATACGTCTTTAACGATTTCTATACCTTTCTTCCAGATATCCAAATCTCTAAAATCTCTAATCTTCTTAGTCATTTACTTTTCTTACGAGCAACGAGCAACGAATTATGCTCTTGGATGAGCTTTGTCATAGACTTCCTTCAGTCTTTTTATACTCAAATGTGTATAGATTTGAGTAGTGGAGAGTCTTTCATGACCAAGCAGCTCTTGCACCGAACGTATATCTGCTCCTCGATTTAAGAGATGAGTGGCAAAAGAATGACGTAGGCTATGGGGACCTGAAACTTTATGAATATCGGCTAGATCCAGATATCTATTTATTTTTTTTCGCATAAATCTGTCCGATAGTCTCTGGCCAGATTTATTTAGAAATAGTGCCTTGACGCCAGGTTTTGCTTTCTCTCTACGTAATTCCCTGTAGGGTGTCAATGCTTTCAGAGCATAATTTCCTACAGGGATTATTCTCTCCTTATTTCCCTTGCCTCTAACTTTAACTGTTTCCCCTGCAAAGTCAATATTATCTATATTCAAATCTGCCAGCTCGGCTATTCTCATCCCCGTAGCATACAATAGTTCTAAAGCGGCTTTATCCCTATAATGAAAAAAATTATTTCCTTTCACTGAGCTTAAGAGCCTCTCTACTTCTTCTTCCTCTAAGAAAGAAGGAATTTTTTTCTCCAGCTTTGGACCTCGTAGCCCAGATAAGATAAAAGAGGAGAGGTATCCTTTTAGATAAAGATAGTGGAAGAAGTTTTTCAAGACAGATACCCGGCGTGCCAGAGTAGATTTCTGTAAGCTTCTTTTCTGTAGTGAGCTAAGATATTCTCGTACTATGGGATACCCCACTTCTTCTAGCTCTTTTTTTCTTGAAGAGAGAAAGCTGAGGAAGTCCTTTATATCACTGGTATAGCTTTTCACTGTTTGATAGGATAGATTTCTCTCCTGGGTGAGGTATTGCTGAAATCTATTGAGCCACTCTATCTGCATTTATTTTCTTTATTATCTTATAAGGAATTTTTTCCAATTTTAGCTCTTCTATTCTATAACCCTTAATTTTTTCGCCACAGCGGGGGCATTTAAAGCCATCTTTGTCTCTGAAGAGAAAAGGATTCTGGCAATGAGAACAAATTTCTTTGACGGGGGGCTGTTGAGAGACAAACTTGCATTGAGGAAATTTAGAGCAACCATAAAAAATAGCTCCCTTTTTGGATGTCCTCTCCACTATTTCTCCTTTACAATCTGGAGTAGGACACCTTACCCCTGTTTTATTACTTATATCTCTGGTGTTCTTACATTCCGGGTAATCACAACAAGCCAGGAATGCTCCGTAACGGCCAAACTTTAGAACCATCTTTTTTCCGCACTGCTCACATTTAGTTGAGTTAATTTGAAGCCCTTCTTTTTTGACGTTCTTCATTTTCTCTTTAGCTATATTTAGATCCTTATCGAATTGATGGTAAAAATCACCTATTAGAATTATCCATTTTTTCTTTCCCTCCTCCACCGCATCCAGACCTTCTTCCATCCGGGCAGTAAAACGGGTATCAAGAATAGTAGAGAAATTGTCTATCAGGAGGTCATTTACTACCTTTGCCAGGAGAGTGGGAATGAGTTTGCCTTTCTGCCATCTCACATAACCCCTTGTTTTGATAGTAACAATGGTAGGGACATAGGTGCTCGGCCTTCCTATCCCTTTTTCTTCTAAGGCTTTTACCAGAGAGGCTTCCGTATAATGAGAGGGAGGTTGGGTGAAGCGCTGTTTGGAAACAAGTTCTTTCAACTTTAGAACCTCTCCTTCTTTAATAGGAGGTAGAATCTTCTCTTTCCCCTCTTTTTCTTTATAGATACTGATGAATCCAGGAAATTCAATCTTTTTTCCTTCTGCCTGAAAAAGATATTTTTCACTCTGAATACTTACCGTAACCGTGCTCAAAATTGCCTTTTTCATCTGAGAAGCAAGAAATCTTCGCCAGATTAGTTCGTATAGCTTAAGGTGACGGCTGGGCAGATATTTTTTCATCTTATCCGGAGTCCGCCAGACACTGGTCGGTCTTATAGCCTCATGAGCATCTTGACTCGATTTTTTATTTTTGTAGAAGGGTATCTTAGTTGGAACAAACTCTTCTCCCAATTCCTTTTTGAGGTAGTTCCTTGCCTGCAACTGTGCTTCTTTAGCCACTCGCACAGAATCTGTACGCATATAGGTAATCAGACCTATTCTCTCCTCTTTTCCTACATCCTGTCCTTCGTAGAGGTTCTGGGCTATCTTCATAGTCTGACTGGTAGATAATTTCAGGTAATAACTAGCTGTCTGTTGCAGAGTGCTGGTAATAAATGGTGGATAGGGAGACCTCTCTTTCTTCTCTTTTTTTACCTCTGTTATTCTATACCTCTCTTTTTCTATCCTTTCCGCCAGTTCCCTTGCTTCCTTCTCATTTAATATCTTTATTGCCTTATCCTCTACCTTTGATAACTTTGCCTCTAGAATAACCTTTCTGCCAGGAGAAGAAAATTTAGCCAGAATAGTCCAATATTCCTTTAAAACAAATTTTTCAATCTCTTTTTCTCGTTCACAAATAAGTCTTACTGCTACCGACTGGACTCTTCCGGCGGAAAGTCCTCTCTTCACCTTTTCCCATAGGAGGGGGGAAAGCTTATATCCTACCAGGCGATCCAGTGCTCTTCTTCCCTGTTGAGCATCGACTTTATTGACATTGATATCGCTGGGACTCTTTATAGCATTTTGCACAGCCTCTTTTGTTATCTGGTTAAAGACTATTCTTCCTCCCTTGGTGTGCTCAAGCTCCTGGGAAAGATGCCAGGCGATAGCTTCTCCTTCTCTATCTAAATCAGTAGCCAAATAGACCTGTTCCATAGTTTTACTTAAGTCCCTTAATTTCTTGACGGTCTTTCTTTTGCCATGAATTATCTGATAGGTAGGTTTAAACTCATTTTCGATATCTATCCCCAGTTTTTTCTTGGGCAGGTCCTTTATATGTCCATAACAGGATTCAACCTGAAAATTTTTACCCAGAAACTTATTTATCGTCTTAGCCTTTGCGGGAGACTCCACAATAACTAGATTTTTAGCCATTATATCTCTATTCCTCCCTTGTTCTCTATCTCGTTAGAAAAGACTCCCCCTGCTTGCCCTATATTAAAGGCTTTATCTCTGACCAGATCTATCCCAACTTTCTAACGGGATTTACATCGCTTATAAAATATGAGAGTGATAGATTTTGTCAAGTTAACCCGACTTGAGATTGCTTCGGCTTCCTGTCTGCCGTGCTGGCACAGGCAGACGTCTCGCAATGACGAAATCGTACTTTTTCAGCACTCTCAACCGCAGGCGGGGTTGATAAGATGAAGATATTCTTCTATAATGTAAATGATTTTCAACTATAATAATGAATAGTTAGGGTAATTATAATAAGAAAGAGGAGAAGAAGATATGATTTCCCGGGAAAGAGTAAAGCTTGCTATTAATCACCAAGAAGCCGATAGAATTCCCCTTGATTTGGGAAGTACGCTTGTGACAGGAATACAGGCAAGTATCTATGCTAAACTCAAAAATGCGCTGGGCATATCAAAGGGATTGGTTAAAGTGTATGATCCCTTTCAGATGCTCGCAGAAGTTGAAGATGAGGTCAAGCAATTGCTGGGAGTAGATACATATGGTATCCAATTGCCTGTAACATTATTTGGATACAGGAATGAAAATTGGAAAACATTTAGAATGTTTGACGGTACAGAGGTTTTAATCTCAGGAAATTTTGAGTATGATGTGCTTGAAAACGGAGATATTGTTCAGTATCCGAAAGGAGACAGGAGTGCTCCTCCATCCGGAAAGATGCCCAGAGGAGGATATTATTTTGACGTGATAATAAGGCAAGAACCAATTGATGAGAGCAAACTCGACCCCAAAGAATGGGTTGAACAAACATACTCCTTATATACAGATGAAGATCTGGAGTATCTGGAGAAAACTTCTAGATGGCATTATAAGAACACTGACTATTCTCTGGTAGGTAATTTTTGGGGAGCAGGATTTGGAGATATAGCAATTGTTCCCGGTCCCCATATCCCCTACCCGAAGGGGATTAGAGATGTGGAGGAATGGTATGTGTCAGCGATAACAAGGAAGCAGTATATAAAAGAGATATTTCAATATCAGCTTGAGCTTCAGATGAAGAATCTCAAGATGTACAGGGAGGCAGTTCAGGATCGGATAGACATAATTGTGATGAGCGGTACAGATTTTGGATCCCAGAATGGCCCTTTTATATCACCAAATCTATACAGAGAGGCTTTTAAACCACTCCATAAAGCTATGAATGATTGGGTTCATGAGAATACAAATTGGAAAACCTTTTTTCATACCTGTGGCTCTATCGTAAACTTTTTAGATGATTTTGTAAGTGCTGGGGTTGATATATTAAACCCTGTCCAGATATCCGCAGCCGGGATGGATCCCGATTTTTTAAAGAAAAACTATGGAGATAAACTTGTATTCTGGGGCGGAGGTGTTGATACACAAAAGACCTTGCCTTTTGGAACCCCTGAAAATATAAAAGAAGAAGTTGAAAATAATATGCTCACATTTGGTAAAGGGGGAGGATTTGTATTTAACACCGTCCATAACATACAGCCTACTGTCCCTATAGACAACCTGGTAACAATGTTTGAAACTGTGCGTGAAAAAGGCACTTATGATTACTTAAAGAGACAAAGTCTTAAAAAATAAGTGCCCAGTTCTTCCTCTGGAAGATTTTTCTTTAGATGATAAACTGCAATCTCTTGATAGCAAAGGTTAATCTCATAATGCTTCTTTCAATACTTCATACCCTTTTAAGTAGTCATCATAATCTATAGGAGCTTTGATCCCAAACTCTGAAAGTAAATCTATAGTTTCGCTTATGGAAAGGTCTAATTCTTTTGCTACCTTCTCCAGTGATAACCTGCCTTCTCTGTACAGTCTTAGCATTAAGTAAGTTAATCCATAACCTATCAACTGCCTGGTTATGGTGGATTTATCTTTCCCCTCTTTCTTTGCCATTTCTTCAATAAGTTCCATCTCCCTTTTCTCTAATCTTAAACTCATAACATTCATCCGACTAGCCTCCTTTTATTCTTCTGAACGCATTATCAATTATACGAGAGCTATATCTGCCATATTTTTTAAGTTTTTCAAGCTTAACGAGCGCCATATCTTTACTCAAAATGCCCTTCTCATATGTTCCTATCAGAAAGTGAATGGCAGTGGTGAATTTCACGTCCAGAATTTTGCATGCTTTTATTGTTGGTCCATCATCTGTGGCCAAGGGAAAATCCTTATCCCTGGCAAGAAGCAAAGCAGATACCTCACCTTCTCCTATGTTGAAGTCATCCGTTAGTTTCTTCTTTCCCTTCTTTCCCCTTACTTTTGCTACTCTGATTTTACCATCCTCAATTAGCTTTTTTATTAACTTGGCGTCGAAGGTGTTCTTAACTGTGCTTTCCCTTTCTACCTCTCTTGGAATTACTACTTCTAACTGCCTGGCTATTTCTTTCAGGAGTTCAACTTTTGCCAAGAGAATCAATGTGGACGAATCAAATATAATCATCAAAGGCTTTCTTTTCGTTTACGATATACTACATTTGTATTATATAAGTTTTAATATCGCAGTCAATGCCCTTTATCGTCCCGTTATGAAAAATTGAAAGTAAATCTAGGCTTCAAAGGTCTTTTAGAAAAAGTAGAAAGGGTCAATCAAAATTTGAATTGACTGGAACTGGTTGGTAGCAAAATAGATGGCAATTCATTTTCATGAGTAAAGACCTGTCAGAGGTAAGTTATATAGCTCTGATTTATTAAGACTGTAGAAAACTATCAAAAAGTTCTCTACTCTCACCAACATACATCTTAAAAATTAAGTGCTGAATTCTTCCTTCCGTTCCTCATATTCTATCCAAATCTGCCTCCACTTCTGATTGCTCTCCTGCATAAATATATAGGTACTCTACATAAGCTCGGTAATATTCTTTTATTATCACTACCTCATGCCAGCCCATCTCTATATCAGCTATAGTGATGGGAGTAGTTCCTCTTTCTATTCCGTCCAGGAATACTCTGGCGTAGCGGGGTGAGGAGGTGACGTAAAGAGAACCTGTCATTGGTATTGGCTCAAGCTGGGCAAACACCTGGGCAGTTATATTTTGTTTTATCTGAACAGTGGAGTGCCAATCATAGTAGTCGTCTTTACTTATCTTAATCTGGTATTCGCCTACTTCTAAATTACTGATAGTAAGAGGGGTTCTTCCCCGGTAAACACCATCGAGATAAGCCGTGGCATTGGAGGGAGTAGAGTTTATATAAATTGAGCCTGTTCTAGGAACAGGTTCAAGTCGAGCAGATACATAAGTAGTACTACTCCCTTTTACCTGAACCGTTTCTGAGTAATTATAATAGTCTTTTTTAGTAACTTTGATAGTGTGCTTGCCCACTTTGACATTGTTAAGAGTGATGGGCGTTTTTCCACGGTGGGCACCATCGAGATAGACCTCGGCATAAGATGGGGTGGAAGTAACTTTAATTTTTCCGTATTGGGGGACTACTTTGCTGATGACATTGAAAATGCAACTAGCCATAGCCCGATTAGGTTGTGGAATGATCTTTATTTTCTCGTTGAACTTGGCGGCAAAGCCTTCCTCTGACCTGCTAATAACAGGGTATCTTTCTTCTGGATGCTCATCATGATATCTCATAATTTCCTTATCAGAGAAAAACTGCCAGGGGCTGGTAGTAGCAATAGCTCTAATCATTTCTTTTCCTGGAGGGGGAGTAACTACAAATCCAGGAGGAATGGTATGAACCTTATTGGCCTCAAGAAAATTATTCTTTTCATAGCGATTGGGGAAAAGAAGTCTTATACCACCACCAGGAGTAAGATCAAAGAGGGTTAGATAACAATCTTTATTGGACTTGAAATATATAGTTATATTTTCTCCTACGGTATAACTTTTTCCACATCCTTTGTCTATCCATACTTCAATATTGAAATCGGGTACTGGTCTAATAGCTATTTTTGAGGATGGTTTTGTTTCCTGGGCCAGGACAGGCGAAAAAATGTTTCCTAATAACACTATTCCTATAATTGCTCCCAATAAAAACTTTTTACTCTTCATGATTTTCTCCTTCCAAACGATGAAATTATTTCCTCTCTCATATATTTAGACTTAGAAAAGGAAAAAATGTTCCCTTTTTGCTGAGGAATTCTTCTTAACAAAGATTAATCTATCTATATATTAACATAATTCTTCCAGAAAGTAAATGTTGCGCATCAAGTCATATAAAGTGTAACCGAAGGGTAACTGGCTCTGCCATATGAAATGTAACCGAAAATATGGTACATTAATCCCCAGTTAGATAAATAGTTAACCGGGGAGAAGGAGAAAATGAATATGGATGCAAGACGCCAATACCTCAAAAGTAGGGTTCCTGGAAATAGATCTGGTCATTCACTGTGGCTCCTCTACCCTTGGCCTGTATATCTTCGCTAAATACTGTAGAGATATCTTCCGGTTGGTGGGAGGCTGAGACTATCATGGGAAGGGGTGAAAAATGGCGTTTTGCTGTCAAACTTAGGTTGTAGTATCAGTTTGGTCTTCAGATAGACTTGTATTCTGGAACGCTGGACCAATCTTGGAAGAATGGGGTCCACCCCAGTTCGATGATATCGTTTAACTTGGCTATCTTCTCTTTTTGTTTTTCAATGACCTTATCTTTTGTATTCGCTTCACCTTTTTTGAATTTAGGTCCCCGTTTTGCTGGTTTTAGAACTTGCTCCAGAGTATCTAAAGCTTTCTGGATCCAGGCTAAATAGAAGGTCTACCTACCCCGGGCTTTCTAGCTATGATCTGAATCTTTTCCCCAGCTATTACCTGACAGACTATGAGAATCTTTTTCTTGACATTACTCCTCTTTCGGTAATCTTTAGTCAGTCGAAGTCAATTTTACCATCTATGATGTACTGTAGGTTTAACAAAGTTTTCATACACAGTCTTAATACCTTTTAAAACATCTGGATCCAGGTCTGTTAATTCGCTAGTGCTAATATTCTCCTCAAGCTGTTTTGTATTCTTTGCTCCTGGAATAACACAACTTACCTCACTGTGCATCAATATCCATTTCAATGCCATTTGTACAAAACTAATATCGTCTGGCTTTATCCCTTTCAATTCCTCAACTGCTTTGAGGCCAATTTCAAAATTTACTCCAGAAAACGTCTCACCTACGTCAAAGAATTTTCCCTGCCGATTATAATTTCTGTGGTCATCTTCAGGAAATTTTGTGGCCAGACTCATTTTTCCCGTCAAAAGTCCACTGGCTAATGGAACCCTGGCAATAACCGCAATATTTTTCTTTTTACATTGTTCAAAGAACAGTTCCGACGGTCTCTGTCGGAAAATATTGAATATTATTTGCACACTGACAACCCCAGGATATTCAATCGCTTTAAGACCTTCTTCGACTTTCTCAACGCTAACACCGTAATGCTGAATTTTGCCTTGTTCAACAAAACTGTCCAATGCTTCAAAAACCTCTGGTTTATAATACAAATCTATAGGCGGACAGTGTAGCTGTATCAAGTCAATCGTGTCGACACCGAGATTCCCCAAAGAGCGATCTAAAAATCTTTCCAGATTATCTTTTGTGTATACTGAGCTAATATGAGGATCTAACCTTCGGCCAAATTTTGTGGCAACATAGATTTTTTGGTCTGTACTTTTCAAAACCTGCCCAATTAGTTGTTCACTTTTTCCATCCCCATAGACATCCGCCGTATCGAAAAAATTAATGTCTCTTTCAATAGCTTTTTCCAGAACCTCTATGGCATCACTTTCACTTACACGTCCCCAACCCCCACCAAGTGCCCAGGTACCTAAACCCACCTCACTAACTTTCCAATTGGTTTTTCCAAAAATTCTGTATTTCATTATTGCCCCCTATTGGTGAATGATTTTGCCTACCTCTTTGATGTTCGACACAGTCTTATATTCTTCCAATTTTGGAGTATAGGCAACAATGCCGCATATGCACCGAATTCGCCACTTATTTAAAAACTCCGTAATAGCGTTCTCTGGAGAAAGGTTAATGTAAATTTTAGTACTTGTCAATCTGGCGTGTGTTCCTCCAGCTTAAAAGAAAGGGATTGATGTTGACAAATAGCCTCCCTTGTGTAAAATAGACGGAAAACAGTTAATCGAGAGTGAATTCATTATGACAGAACAGACAAGATTGGTGGAAGAGAATCTAGTAAAGGAAAGAAAAGATAAGCTTCAATTCTGGATAGAAAAAGAGGGAAATCCTTATCTGGCAAATTTTACTCCTCGCCATTCTGCCCAATGGATAAAGGATAACTATGAGGAGATAAAGCCAGGAGAGAAAATAGATGCAGAGGTATGGATAGCAGGAAGAATTACTACTTTGCGGGCTCATGGAAAAACGAGTTTTGCTGATATAAAAGATGAGAAGGGCAAAATCCAGGTTTATGCCAGGAAAGATGTGCTGGGTCAGAGATATACTCTTTTCCAGAAACTGGACCCGGGAGATATAATTGGAGTAAAAGGTAAAGTCTTTAAGACAAGAACAGGTGAGGTGACTGTGCAAATTCTCCAATTTTCTCTTCTAGCCAAGTCTCTTCGTTCTCTTCCAGAGAAGTGGCATGGACTACAGGATATAGAACTTCGCTATCGAAAACGCTACCTGGACCTATTATCTAACCCGGAGGTGAAGACAGTCTTTTTACAGCGCGGACTAATAGTAAGATTAATAAGGGATTTTTTAAATCAAAGGGGATTTCTAGAAGTAGAAACTCCTATGATGCAGCCTATTCCTGGAGGGGCTACAGCCAGGCCCTTCAAAACTCATCATCAGGCTTTAAAGCAGGACTTCTATCTACGCATTGCTCCTGAACTCTATCTTAAGAAATTGGTGGTGGGAGGAATAGAAAAAGTCTATGAGCTAAATAGAAATTTCAGAAATGAGGGAATGGACAGATTCCACAACCCCGAATTCACTATGCTGGAGGTCTATTCTGCTTATAGCGATTACACAAGAATGATGACTTTCACAGAGGAACTCATCTGTGAGATAGCAAAGAAGGCAAAAGGAACTCTAAAAATAGACTACCAGGGAAAGAAGATTAATCTTTCCCCTCCCTGGAAAAGGATAGCCTTCAAGGATGCGCTTAAAGAGATAGGAGGGGTTGAGGTTGATTATGATGATGAAAAAGAACTAAGAAAAGTAGCTACGGAGTCTGGCTTAGAAGTAGAGGGGTTAAGAAACGAGCAGATAATGGAGCATCTCCTGGACAAACATGTTGTTCCTGAGTTAATCCAACCCACATTCATATTTGATTATCCTTCTTCTACTTCTCCCCTGGCTAAGAGAAAAGAAGATAATCCCTCTTTAATAGAAAGGTTCGAAATATTTGTAGGAGGAGAAGAGCTAGGTAATGCTTACTCAGAACTAAATGACCCCCTTGAACAAAGAGAGCGATTATTAGAGGTGAAAACAAGAGAAAACTCATTGGATGAGGATTTTCTGGAGGCATTGGAGTATGGAATGCCTCCTACCGCTGGCCTGGGGATAGGAATAGACCGAATGGTTATGCTTCTAACCGATTCTGCCTCCATTCGAGATGTAATTCTCTTTCCCCAAATGCGTTCTAAGACTTCATAGTTCATTGTTCGTAGTTCATTGTTCATCGATAAGAAAGAAAGACAATCAGTTCGTGGTTCATCGACAGAACAAGTTAGCTCATAGCTGATAGCTCATAGTAAATTCAAAACAAAGTTCATGGCTTAAATTATTTAGGACGCACATTTTCGCAGATATATGTCCAAAAAGGAAATTTCTATACTATCAAGTTAATTCATAGCTTTCAGATCTTAATCAATGAACAATGAACTATCAACAGAATTAGGTTGTTACTAGGATAAGGTTATGTTAAGATGTAAATGAGGAGCAATGAAATGAGTAAATGGGTTTATGTAAGCGGGGAATATGTTCTCAAAGATAAAGCAAAAATTTCTGTTTTTGACCATGGATTTCTCTATGGAGATGGTGTTTTTGAAGGGATACGTGCTTACGCAGGGAGGGTTTTCCGTCTGGAAGAGCATCTGCAGAGATTATGGGAATCAGCCAGGGCAATTGCTTTAGAAATCCCTCTTTCCCGGGGGCAGTTGAAGGAAAAGATATTGGAGAGTCTGAGAAAGAATGAGTTAAAGGATGCCTATATTAGATTAGTAGTATCCCGGGGAGAAGGTGACCTGGGCTTAGACCCTCGCAAGTGTCCTCAGGCGGAACTCATTATTATTACTGATAAGATAAGCATATATCCACAAGAACTTTATGAAAAAGGACTGGAAGTAATTATCGCTTCTACACGGAGAAATATTCCCTCGGCTCTGAATTGTCGAATTAAATCTTTAAACTATCTTAACAATATTCTGGCCAAAATAGAAGCCAATCGGGAGGGAATGCCGGAAGCTATAATGTTAAGTAAGGATGGTTACATAGCTGAATGTACCGGTGATAACATATTCATTGTGAAAGAAGGAAAGATAGCTACCCCTCCTGTATGGGTAGGTATTCTCAGCGGAATCACCCGAGATGTAGTTATAGAAATAGCACAAAAAGAGGGAATTTCGGTTAAGGAGAATGTTTTTACTCCCTTTGCTCTCTATAATAGTGATGAGTGTTTTCTTACCGGGACAGCTGCTGAGGTTATACCAGTGACCAGGGTGGATGGAAGAACTATTGGAAAGGGCGTAGCTGGCCCTGTCACCAAGAGACTAATGGAAAGGTTCCGTCAGTTGACTAAGTTCGAGGGAACACCTATTTGATAAACAAGAAGGCTGCTGATTCACACGGCTGTCGAAGGACATTTTCTGAAGAAGCCTTATGTAATGGTGAGTGGTTAATTGGTGAGTGGTGAGTAGTGTCCCTCTCCCCTTGGGGAGAGGGACAGGGTGAGGGGAATTAACCATTTAACCGATTAACAAATTAACCAACAACAGCGACAGAAGAAATTGTCCTGAGGCATATTTTGAATGTTTGATGAGTTGTAATTGTAAATACAATTCACGATTTACGAAATACGATTCAGCAGGCAAGGGATGAGGAAAAAACGATGAGACATATCATTTCTATTGAGGTAGAAAATCGCTTTGGAATTCTGGCTCGGATTACTTCTCTCTTTAGTGCTCGAGGATTTAACATTGATAGTCTTGCTGTAGGAGAGACAGAGGACCCTACTGTTTCTCGTATAACTATGGTAGTTCCCGGTGATGACCAGATTATCGAGCAGGTCATTAAGCAATTACATAAGCTGGTTGATGTAATTAAGGTGGTGGACTTAAGGGGACAAGATATAGTAGAGCGAGAATTGATACTGGTAAAGGTGAATGCTCGAAGGGCAGATAGGGCAGAAATAATGCGGATAGTGGATATTTTTCGTTCCAAGATCGTTGATATTGACCCTCTTAGTTTTACTATAGAGATTACAGGGACAGAAGAGAAAATCAAAGGGATACTTGCTCTTTTGAAGATTTTTGGAATTAAGAAGTTAGTTAGAACAGGAAAGATTGCTCTTTCTCGTGAAGGGAAAAGAATATAGGGAAGGGACAGACAAATGGAGAGAACTCTCGTATTAATTAAACCAGATGGAGTGTGTAAAAGATTGGTAGGTGAGATAATAGAAAGAATAGAGAAGGAAGGATTTAGAATAGTTGGTCTTAAGATGCTTAGTTTTGAAGAGAAGAAAGCAGAAGAACTCTACCATCCTCACAAAGATAAAGATTTCTTTCCCGGCTTGATAGAGTTTATGCTCACTGCTCCTTCGGTAGCCCTGGTAGCGGAAGGAAAGGGAGTGGTGCAGAGAGTGAGAGAACTAATAGGAGAGAGAGTGCCAGAAGAGGCGAATCCAGGGACAATTCGAAGAGAATACGCTTCTGATGGGAGAAGAAATATTGTGCATGGGTCAGATTCGCCAGGTTCTGCCCGCCGAGAGATTGAATGTCTCTTCTCTCCTCAAGAGCTTTATTCCTACCAGGATAACCATTGGCTAGAGAGTGAGCCAGGATAAGATGCTTGAAATTCGTCCTTTTCGGGGGATTATTTATGATAAGGAAAAGGTAGGAAATATAGCCGGGGTGACTACTCCGCCTTATGATGTTATCCCTCTGATGGATCAGGAGTTGTACTATAGTGCTCACCCTAATAATATCATCAGAATTATTCTGGGCAAGGACTATCCACAAGATAATGAGCGGGAAAATAGATACACTCGAGCTAAAGGCTTTCTCAAGGAATGGCTAGCAAAAGGTATACTGAAGAAAGAAAAAAAACCTGCTATCTATACTTATGAAAAAGAATATTATGGACAGGGAAATCTAGAAAGAAGGAGGGGATTCCTTGCTCTGATGAAACTGGAGGAGTTTGGTAAGGGAGTAATTTTTCCTCATGAAGAGACATTGCCTAAGTCGGGTTTGGATCGTTTGAGACTTCTGCAGTGGTGCCGGGCAAATTTTAATCCTATTTTTTCTCTTTATTCAGATCCCCTTTATATGGTGGATAAGTATCTTAAAACAGGCGAAGCGCTTTTTGAAGTAATAGATAGAGACGGAGTGAAGCATAGACTTGGTAAGATAGAGGATATAGACATAATTAAAAAAATATGCAGAGACATGGAAGACAAAAAGCTTTTTCTTGCTGACGGACATCACCGTTACAACATGGCTCTGAAATTTCGCGATGAGGAGAGAAGGAGATGTGACCAATCAGGAAATGGGCGGAATTTTGTCTTGATGTATTTTTTGAATATGGATAATGATGCCTTGAGCATTTTTCCCGTATCCAGAGTAATCGGTAATTTAAATCCATCAGGTATATCCAGGTTAAAGACGAAATTAAAGGACCTCTTCCACACAGAAAGATTAGAATTACCTTTGAACGACAAGAAGAAAAAGGCAGATATTATAGTTAGCCAACTACAGAAAAAAGAAGAGTCTATTTTTGCAGTCTATTGGGGAGGGAGTAGATACGAGCTGCTAACCTTAAAAGAGGAAAAAAACCCTTTTTTGAGCAAGGTGAATACAGTTGTTTTAGATAAATTGATAAAAGAGGTGTTAGCAAAAGACAGGTTAGAAAGGGGACAAGATATAGATTTTATCAAAGAGGAGGAAGAAGCAATAGACCTTGTCCAGAAAAAGAAATACCAGTTAGCCTTCTTTCTCAAATCCCTTTCTCTAAAGCAGGTGAAGGAGGTCTGTCTTTCCGGCGGAAAGCTACCTCCTAAAAGTACCTATTTTTATCCCAAGCCTCTCAGCGGAGTGGTTACAAGAGATTTAGACGAGGAAATCTAGTTATATGAACCCTTATAAAGAGTGGATTCTTCTGGATAGAATTCCTCATCTCGGTGCCAAGAAATGTCGTGAGCTGGTAGAGCATTTTGGCTCTCCCCAAAAAGTTCTTGCCGCTTCCCTTAAAGAGCTATCCACTATCCCTGGCTTGAATAAAGAGGCCATAACTTACCTCAATAAAAAAACAAGTGAAATAGATATAAGGGAAGACTTAAAACGTCTGGATGAGCTCAATGGACGAATAGTTCATTTTCGTCATCCCCTTTATCCGGCTAATCTTCAGATGATATTTAACCCTCCTTTTCTGCTTTATTTAAAGGGTGAGGTAAAAAAGAAAGATATAGATGCTCTGGCTATTGTAGGGACAAGAAGAGCAACCACTTACGGAAAATTAATAACCAGAAGACTAGCCAGAGCTCTGGCTAGAAAGGGAGTTACTATTGTTAGCGGACTGGCCAGGGGAATCGATACAGCTGCCCACCAGGGAGCTTTGGAAGTGGGAGGAAGAACTATTGCTGTTTTAGGTTCTGGTATAGATATAATCTATCCCGGGGAGAATAAAAAATTGGCAGAGGAGATAGCTAAAAGAGGAGCGGTGGTTTCTGAGCACTCATTGGGAACACAGCCCAATGCTCCTCACTTTCCTCAGCGTAATCGTATTATTAGTGGATTAAGCAAAGGAGTGTTGGTCATAGAGGCTCCTTTGAAAAGCGGAGCTTTGATTACAGCCGACTTCGCCTTAGAGCAGGGGCGAGAAGTTTTCGCGGTGCCGGGAAATGTTACCAGCCCTAACAGCCAGGGAACAAATAGACTAATCAAGGAAGGGGCTAAATTAGCGGAATGTGCTGAGGATATATTAGAAGAATTGGAATTTTCCTATCTCAAGAAAGAGGATAAACAGGTTTTGGATAGAGAAATACCTTCTTTATTTTCTGAGGAAAGGGAGATTTTTAGTCTTTTAAAGGAAGAACCTGTTCATATTGATTCACTAATTAGCGAAAGCAATCTTGCTGCTTCCAGAGTGGGCGAGCTTTTAATGAAGCTGCAGATAAAGGGTCTGGCCAGAGAGCTACCCGGCAAACTATTTGTGCGAGATAGGTAAATAGTTTGTAGTTTATTGTTCATAGTTCATCGAAGGGTTATTATCAAGAATCCAGGAGATAAAATTGAGATTATATGAATATGAGGCTAAGAAGATTTTAAGCTCCGCAGGAATTCCGATTCCGAAAGGAGATTTAGTTTTCTCCGCTGATCAAGTAAAAGAGATTCTTGATAGGGTGAAAGCTTCACTGGTTCTGAAACCCCAGATACCTGTCGGTGGCCGGATGAAAGCTGGGGGGATACAATTTGTGGATAATTCAGGGGAAGCAGGAGAGAAGGCTAAGTATTTACTAAATAGTTCTCTAAAAGGATATAAGATCGATAAACTGCTGATAGAGGAAAAGCTCGAATTTGAAGAAGAGTATTATCTTGCAGTCACTTATGATAGGAGTAAAAAATCACCTCTTATTATCCTCAGTTCCCAGGGCGGCATTAACGTTGAAGAGAGCTCTGATGAAGTGATTACTGTTCATTTTAGTTTGTTAAGGCCTTTTCCCAAATATAAGGCTCATGAGTTGGTGTCAATCCTTAAACTTAAAGGACGACTTTTTCTATCTCTAAGCGATATTATTTATAGACTGACTAAGCTTTTTTATGACTACGATGCTACTCTTGCTGAGATTAATCCTTTAGTTCGGACCGCTAGAGAAGCTTTTATTGCCCTTGACGCCCACATAGATATTGATGATGATGCCTTATATCGGCACCCAGAGTTGAAGGATAAATTTGGTATTGAGAATGAGAAAAGAAGAACTTCAAAAGTCACTCCCTTTGAAAAAGAAGCAGCCAGAATAGATGGGCAGGATTATCGGGGAGTAGCCGGTCGCCTGGTAGAATTTAAGGGGAACTTAGGCCTCCTTATTGGTGGGGGAGGGGCTAGCCTGACGGTCTTTGATGCTATTATGAGATATGGAGGCAGTCCAGCTAACTATTGTGAAATTGGAGGCAATCCGAGCGTAAAAAAATTAAAGGATCTCACCAAACTAATTTTAAGCAAGCCAGGGGTTAAGAAAATTGCTGTAATTATGAATATCACTAGTAATAGTAGAGTAGATTTAATTGCAAGAGGAATAATTAAGGGAGTTATCGAGTCAGGTTATATTCCGCATGAGAAGATAGCTCTTTTTAGAGTTCCCGGAGCCTGGGAAAAAGAGGGTGCTAAGATTCTGAAAAAATATGGGGTTAAATACTATGGTCGAGATATTTCCATCGATCAAGCAGCGGAAAAGGCAGTAAAGATCCTGGAGGCAAATTGAAATGTCAATCTTAGCGGATGAGAGGACAAATATTATTGTTCAGGGAATTACCGGAAGAGAAGGGACTATTTTAGTAAGGGATTCTCTGGATTACGGAGCCAGGATTGTAGGGGGAACATCTCCTGGGAAAGGAGGTCGAGATATCTATGGGGTCCCAGTTTATGATTGTATAAGACAGATGAATAATAGTGATGGCATAGATGCTTCTATAGTGGTGGTCCCCCCAGCTTTCGTAAAAGATGCTGTTTTCGAAGCAATTGACAATAAAATTGAACTGATAATAATAGTGACAGAAAGAGTTCCAAGAAGGGATACAGTTGAGATTCTCTGTTTGGCTAAAGAGAGGGGAGCAAGGATTATTGGTCCTAACTCCTTGGGTTTAATATCTCAGGGGAAGACCAAATTGGGTATGATTGGGGGCCCCGCTGAAGATGTTAGAAAGGCATATCAGAGGGGATATGTGGGGATCATCTCCAGGAGTGGAGGAATGACTACTGAAATAGCCTCCTCTTTAACTATTAAGGGAATTGGTCAGAGCACCTGTATTAGTATTGGAGGGGACCCAATAGTTGGTTCAACCTTCATAGACTTGCTGCCCCTTTATCAAAAAGATCCCTGCACTAAGGCGCTTCTTTTATTCTGTGAGCCGGGAGGCACTATGGAAGAAGACTTAGCCGAATATGTAACCAAGAATGGATTGCCACTGCCTATTATTGCTTTTGTAGCTGGTCGCTTTGCCGATAAGATGCCCGGGGTCAGGTTTGGACATGCTGCTTCTATTGTAGAGGGTGGAAAAGGTCGAACCCAAGAAAAGATTCGAAGATTTAAAAGAAGCGGTATACTTATAGCTAAAGATTTTTCAGAGATTCCTTCCTTGGTCAGGAGAAATATTTAGGAGACAATCGATATATGGGTATATTTATTAAAGTGGAGGTAGATGATAGGAAGTGTAAGGGGTTTAAAGAGTGTGGCAAATGTATTGATACCTGTCCAGTTAAGATATTCCTTATTGAGAAAGAGAAGATAAATATAAATTCGGAAAATGAGGATGAATGTACTTTATGCAACCTATGTCTAGAAATTTGCCCCTCAGAGGCTATTGCGGTGAGGAAACTATACGAATTAGAGGAGAAAGGTAAGTGAAAGATAGTTTTTGGAAGACGGGGATATCCAAGGTTGAACCAAATAAGATCTTGATTAGAGGATATAATCTCTCTCATTTGATAGGCAAATATTCCTTTGGAGATATTGTCTATCTGTTATTCTCTGGAGAACTTCCCTCTGGAAACGAAGGGCGGATGATAGAGGCGATCTTAGTTGCTGGGTGTGATCACAGTTTAGCTGCTCCCTCTGCCAATAGTGTGCGGTTTGTTAGCTCCAGCGGTGTCCCTTTACAGGCAAGTGTAGCTGCAGGCATAATTTCTTTGGGAGATATGCACGGGGGAGCAATAGAACAATGTGCTAAAATGCTTCAGGAGAATCTTAAGAGAAAAAAGAAATCCAATATTCAAATTCTAGCTAAGAATATTGTTGCAGAGTGCAGAAAGAATAAAAAAAGAGTGATTGGCTATGGTCATCCTTACCACTCAGAAGATCCTAGGACAAAGAAATTAATTGAACTGGCTACTAGATTTAAGATTGCCGGACCTCACTTACTCTTGGCCAAAGCTATCGAAGATGAACTAAGAAGACAAGTAAGAAAAGCACTTCCTTTAAATGTTGATGGGGCAATTGCAGCTGTTATCTCTGACATCGGTTTGGACTGGAGGTTAGGAAAAGGATTTTATATCATAGCCAGGTCCAGTGGATTAATTGCTCATGCCTACGAGCAGATGGTCAGGGAGAAGCCATTCAAAGCTGTAGCCCTGGACAAGATAAATTATGATGGTCCCAAGGAAAGACCGTTAAGGGAATCGTAGAAATGTCAGTAACTATGTTTGATAGCCTAAAGGAGGCAATACATTTTGCCCCACGTGGTAAAAAGAGATTATTAGATTTGGGTAACCTTATTTCTCAAAGATACCTTCGCTGGGAAGATAAACTTATCGGGATAATTGGAGGGCAGGGTGCAGGGAAGTCGCTATTGCTTAGAGGAATGTTTCCGGGATTAGAACTGGTTAATGACGACTATAGTATAAATAAAAGGCCTATGCCTCTTTTAGAGGATGTAGAGGAAGGAAACTTTCGTTATCATACCTACCATGTCGATGTTAGATTTGAAAATGCTTTTAATCAACTGGGAATAATTGCCAGAACAATCCAACAGGGATTAGAAAAGGAACGGAGGATAGTGGTAGAACACTTCGATTTAATCTATCCAATTTTAAAGAGAAATGCTCAAATCCTGGTGGGCATAGGCGAAGAAGTTATCATTACTCGCCCAACTATCCTGGGTCCAGAACCAAAAGAGATAGGAGAGGTTGTTTTTAAGTCGCTAAAATACAGAAAGAGGGCTCATACGGCAGAGGATCTTACTTCTTTGGTCTTTGAAGATTTGGGATTTAAAACACCAGTGGTTCATAGTGATGTCTATCATGGGTTTGTTTTCCAGTTTGATAAGCCGGTGGAAATAGACCTGCAAAAGGTAGAAGATAAAGTAAAGGAATATATCAGAAAGGATTTACTGGTCAGTTTCTTAGATGAAGGTCATATTAAGATAGGAGATATAACCTATCCTTGTACGGGGCCCCGGATTCATGTTTCCCGCACAGGCGAAATTGAAAATTTTAGATTGAATCATCAGTGGATAAGGTGCCCTGTTACCAAGAAATATCTCTTAGTAGGGAGGATTGATAATGCCAGCTAGACAAGGTAAGGTAAGATGGAAAAGATAGCCCTAGTAATAGGAGTAATTGGAGCTGATGTTCACGCTATAGGCAATAAAATCTTAGAAGATGCCTTCAGCCAAGCAGGGTTTAAAGTGGTGAATATTGGCGTTCTTTCTTCCCAAAAAGAATTTATTCAGGCAGCTATTAAAGGCAAAGCCCAGGCCATAATAGTTTCTTCCTTATACGGTCACGCTGAAATGGATTGCTTAGGGATGAGACAGAGGTGCATTGAGGCTGGATTGGATAATATTTTGCTATATATTGGTGGAAATGTTGTTGTTGGTAAACAGAGGTGGGAAGAAGTAGAAGCCAGGTTTAAAGAGTTAGGGTTTGATCGCGTTTATCCTCCCGGAACCTCACCCTCAAAGGGCATTAAGGATTTAAGAGAAGATCTAAAAATGGAGAGTAAGGGATTAAGAATGGGGGCTCGAGATGAAAAGAGCACTTCACAATAAAAGGCTTGAGGAGAAAATTTTTAAAGAAATTCGAAAGGAGGTCCTTAACAGCTGGCCTACCGGAAGACAAGTAAACTTAAAGGAAGCCATAAACTTTCATCATCATCTCCCGGAAGGAAAAGTAAGCCCAAAAAAATTAGCGAAAGGTAAGAAAGAGGGGGATATCTTTGTTCAGCCTCGGGCTGGTGTTGCCTTAAGAGAAGAACAAATAACTCTATTGAGGTCTTTTGAAAAAGCCGGAGCGGACTTTCTTCCTACCACTATCGATAGTTATACCAGACAAAATAGATATGAAGAGGCGGAGCTAGGAATTCTGGAAAGTAGGAAGCTTGGCAGGTCCATGTTAAATGGATATCCAGCTGTAAACGAAGGGGTTTGGAAATGTCGAGAAATTATAGAATCTACTAAGGTGCCTGTGGAGATAAGGCATGGTACACCAGATGCTAGACTTTTAGCCGAGATTACTATGGCCGCTGGTTTCACCGATTTTGAAGGAGGAGGTATCTCCTATAATATTCCCTATTCTAAGAATATTTCCTTAGAAGAATCTATCTCTAATTGGCAGTATGTTGACCGTTTGGTTGGCTGGTATCAGGAAAACGGAGCGATAATCAATCGGGAATCCTTCGGTCCTTTGACTGGAACTTTAGTTCCTCCCTCTATTTCACATTCGGTAAGCATAATAGAAGCATTGCTTGCTGCTGAGCAAGGGGTGAAAAGTATTACCCTGGGCTACGGTCAATGTGGTAATTTAGTTCAAGATATAGCTGCTATCAGGAGTTTGACTTCTTTAGCCGAAGAATTTCTAAGCGATTTTGGCTACAGGGATATATTAATTACTACTGCATTTCACCAGTGGATGGGAGGTTTTCCTGAGAATGAAGCACGAGCCTCGGGAGTCATAAGTTGGGGTGCAGTAGCAGGTTCTTTAGCTAAAGCCAATAAAATAATTTCCAAGACTATCCATGAAGCATTAGGAGTACCCACTAAAGAGGCAAATATCTCAGGGATCAAGATCACTAAACAGATAGTGAATATGTTAAAAGATCAAGAATTCTTCTCTCAGGAAACGTTAGAAGAGGAGATAAGAATAATTAAGGAAGAAACTAGGTGTATTTTAAAAAAGGTGATAGAACTGGGCAAAGGAGATATTGCCATAGGAACAATCTTAGCCTTTAAAGAAGGCTTCATTGATATTCCCTTTGCTCCCAATAGATTTAATCTGGGAAAAGTTCTTCCGGTAAGAGATAATAATGGAGCCGTGAGGCTATTAAATTCTGGCAACCTACCATTTACTAAGGAAATCCTCGATTCTCATAAAATGAAAATTGAGGAAAGAGTGAAGAGAGAAAATAGGCGAGCAAGCTTGCAGATGGTTATTGATGATATTTATGCTATTGGAAAAGGGATGTTAGTTGGTCGGCCAAGAACAGGAGAGTCTTATGAAGATTAAAAAAGTCTTAGCTGTACCAACTTTAAGCGGCTTCTATTTTGATGATCAAAAGGCAATTAAAGGCGGTGCCAGGCCTGATGGTTTTACTTACTTGGGTAAGGCGAGGATAGAGGGTTTTTCCTCAATTAGACAGCCAGGAGAGGCCATTTCTATAATTCTTCTATTAGATGATGGGCAGATAGCTTTCGGTGATTGTGTCTCAGTTCAATACTCTGGAGCCGGTGGCCGCGATGAGCTGTTTTTGGCAGAGAAGTACATCGGGACTATAGTAAATGATGTCGCTCCAAGACTAGTGGGAAGAGAAGTCTCTGATTTTAAACCATTAGCGGAAAAGTTCGATAAACTTGAAATTCAAGGCAGGGGATTACATGCTTCTATTAGATACGGAGTCACTCAAGCGATTTTAGAAGCCGTATCCAAGGCAAGAGGAAAGACGATGGCTGAAGTAATTGCCGAGCAGTATAAAACTAAATTAAGCGAAAAACCTATACCAGTATTTACCCAGACAGGTGATGAAAGGTATTCCAATGCTGACAAAGCTATTATGAAAAGGGCGGAGGTGCTTCCTCACGGTTTAATAAACAATTTAGAAAGCAAATTAGGTAAAAAAGGAGAATTATTAGCTAAGTACCTTCTCTGGCTCAGAGAGAGGGTTAAAAAATTGAGTTCCGGATCTTATAAACCAGTGTTTCATCTCGATGTTTATGGAACAATTGGCCTGGCTTTTCATAATGATTTTAAGAAGATCGTCTCTTATATAAAAAGGTTAGAGGAAATATCCTCACCCTATAAGTTACGCCTGGAGAATCCTGTTGATGGTGGCAGTAAAAGAAACCAGATAAAGGTTCTTAAGGAGCTGAGGCAGAGATTAGAAGCTGAGAAGATAAATGTTGAAATAGTAGCTGATGAATGGTGTAATACTCTGGAAGATATAAAGGACTTCGTGGATGAAAAAGCGGGTCATATGGTTCAAATCAAGATGCCGGATCTGGGTGGAATCAATAACTCTATCGAAGCCGTGCTTTACTGTAAAGAAAAGGGAGTTGATGCTTATCTTGGTGGTAGTTGTAATGAGACTGATAAATCGGCCAGAGTTTCTGTTCATATTGCCCTGGCCACTCATCCTGAGCAAATGTTGGCTAAGCCAGGGATGGATGTAGATGGGGGGTTAATGATTGTTGGCAATGAAATGAGGAGAACTCTGTCCCTGCTTAGTTATAAAGATGAGAATCTTTGAGGAAAAAGTCATTGTTGAGGTCAATACAGTTTAAGATTTTCTAAGATAGGGATGGGATTCAATATTATCTGAGCAAACAAGGGGGAAGGAAGGTGCAATTAGGGGGGTTGAGGGGAGGTCAATACCAGATTCTTTCTCAGAAAGAGATAAAGAGAATTCATAACGCCTCACTCCAGATATTGAAGCGAACGGGGATAAAATCCCGGCAGCAAGAGGTCTTGCAAATATTCTCTGATGCTGGCGCTGAGGTAGATTTTGAGCAAGGGCGGGTAAGAATTCCTTCCGGTCTGGTGGAAGATGCCATCAACAAGGCTCCTTCTAGAATTATCCTCTGTGGCAGAGATGAGAAAAACGACCTTGTTCTGGAGGACAAAAAGGTATACTTTGGCACGGGAGGGGCGGCACTCAAGGTGCTTGATTTAGAAACCGGCAAAATAAGGAAACCACTCCTAAAGGATATTGCCAGCATTGCCAGATTAGTGGATGCCCTGGATAATATCCACTTTTTTATAAGGCCGGTGGTAGCTCAGGATATTCCCCAGGAGTTTCTGGATGTCAATAAATACTATGCTGCCTTAAGCAACACTTCAAAACACGTTATGGGCTCGGCCTATTCGGTGAAGAGTGCACTGGAAGTGATTGGCATGGCAGAAAAAATCGTTGGCGGAAAAGAAGCGCTGCAAAAAAGACCTATCATCTCTTTTATCACCTCCTGGATGAAGAGTCCTCTGCTGCTAGATGATTTTACCACCTCTATATTGATGGAAATTGCTAAAGAAAGAGTCCCCGTAGCTTTATCTTCTGCTCCTATGGCGGGATCTACCTCTCCGGTAACTTTGGCTGGCACCTTAGCCCAGGTGAATGCCGAGCAGCTTAGCGGAATAGTTTTGACGCAGCTAGTAAGCCCTGGTGCATCTGTCCTTTATGGAGCTATCCCCTCTGTGGCTGATATGTCTAGTATGTCGTTTCTATGTGGTGCGGTGGAATTGGGAGTGCTAAACATCGCTGCAGCCCAACTGGCACACTATTATGATATCCCCTCCTATGCCTGGGCAGGTCTTACCGAGTCTAAAATTCCGGATGTCCAGGCAGGGTACGAGAAGGCGGTTACTGCTCTGCTGGTGGGCTTGGCCGGGGCAAATTATATCCATAATTCTGCTGGTATGTTAGAATCTACCACTACCGTTGCCTATGAGCAGTACGTAATAGATAACGAAATCATTGGTATGGTGATGAGAGCTTTAAGAGGAATAGAGGTTAATGAGGATACTCTGGCTCTAGAGGTGATAGACAGGGTAGGACCGGGAGGAAACTTCCTGGCTGAATCACACACAGTCTCTCATATGAGGTCGGAGTTCTTCTTTCCCAAGCTTAGCGATAGGTCTAATAGAGAGAAGTGGCTGGCAGAAGGAGGAAAGGATGCCCGCCAGAGAGCCAGGGAAATCGCTATAAATATCCTGGCTACTCATAAGCCCTTGGCAATCCCTTGTGAGGTGGATAAAGAAATAAGGAGTCTAGTAAAAGGACTAAGGCAAGGAGCAAAGGGAGTTCCTTTCTCATTATAGCCTCTTTTTCTTAAGTCTTGAGATCGGTCTTTTCATTTCGCTGGTTGTACTCAATAATGGGAATGGCAAGGACGTGACCCCCTTGACAAAAGGGTTAACTGTGCTAAATCTTTAAGTAAGGGAAGTTGGGGTCTTAAGAATATGCCAATACTCACTCGGACAAGATCGGGCTTTGGACTCCTCAATGTCCCTGCGATTGATAAATAGAGGAGGTGATGTTTATGGAGCAAAGCTCAGTGAAAGGCCACCATAAAGAGCCTTAAACTCAAAAAGGAGGTAAGGAAAAGATGAAGAAGATTACGGTATTATTTTTTGCTGTTGTGGTGCTCGGGGGGCTCTTTCTTATAGGAGCCATAAGTGCGACTGGTGCGGTGGATATCCAGCGCGGCGGAACCCTCTACGTGACTGGCCAGGAAATAGGGCGCATTGATCACCCTGCACGCTACTCTTGGGTGGCGAATTCCAACTGGACGCGTCAGGTAGCTGAGTATCTGACTTTCACCGATGAGAACAACATCACCCATCCCTGGCTATTGGAGAAGTGGGAGGCCAGCGAGGATCTCAAAACCTGGACACTCTATCTTCGTAAGGGGATCAAGTGGAACAACGGTGATGACTTCATCGCGGACGATGTCGTCTTCACCATGAAGGAGTGGCTTGATTCTGAGGTGGGCTCCTCCACCCTAGGTCTGATGGGGGGGTACCTTAGGCCGGAGAACATAGAGAAGGTGGACAGGTACACGGTCAGGCTCCAGCTAGATTCGCCACAGATCGCCGTGCCGGAGCATCTGTACCACTACCCGAACCAGATCATGAACTACCGGACCTTCGAAGGCGACTTCATCAAGGCCCCGGTCGGCACCGGCCCATTCACGTTGGAGGAATTCTCCCCGGGTGAGCGGGTGGTGCTCAAGCGCCGTACGGACCCGTCTTACTGGAGGATGGGTGCTGATGGTAAACCCTTGCCCTACCTGGATGAGATAGTCTACATTGATATGGGTCATGAGATATCGGCCCACGTCGCGGCTTTCCAGGCTGGGACAGTTAACGTTATCACCGAGCCAGAGCTTGGTCATTTCCTGGCGCTGAGGGACGATCCAAACGCCAATGTGATCGGCACGCCCACCGCCATGGCCCAGGTCCTACGTATGCGAGTGGATAAGGAGCCTTGGGATGATAACCAGGTTCGCACAGCGCTTAAGTATTGCGTTGACCGCGAGAAGATCCTGAAGATGGCCTATTACGGTGAGGGCATCGTGGGGGCGGATTACCATGTATGCCCAATCCATCCGGCATACTGCGAGGTGGAGCCACTTCCATTTAATCCGCAGAAGGCTAAAGAGATACTGGAGGAGGCCGGTTACACCACGCCTCTCAAGGTCGAGCTTTCGGTAGGAAGCGGCTGGGAGGATATCGTCTCTATGGCGGAGATCCTCAAGCAGGATGCCGCCCCAGCGTTTGACATTCAGTTAAGGACCATGCCCGTTAGCACCTACTGGGATCTGTGGACAGAGGTTGACCTTGGAATCACCCCCTGGACGCACCGTCCGTTGGGGACAATGGTTCTGGGCCTGGCCTACATCTGCGACGCAGAGGGGAACCCTGTGCCCTGGAACGAGACCCGTTGGTGTGACGACGAGTTCGCGGCACTGCTCAAGGAAGCCCAAGGGACCCTGGACGTGGAGGCGCGCCGGGAGATCATGGGCAAACTGGAGAGGATACAAATGGAGCGTGGCTCCATCATTATCGCCTACTGGCGCAATGTGTGGTCCATCGCGAACATAAAGGTGCAGAATTTCAGGGGGCACCCAACCCAGTATGACGAGTGCTTCAGGGAGGTCTGGCTCAAGGAGTAAGTCGTCGGTGAGACTTTGAATAGCTTTCCCATGCTCCGGGGTGGGGCAGGTCGAGGTCAGTGCCTGGCTTGCCTCACCCCTGGAGCGAGTTCTTGCGTGACTTATGGTAAATAGTAATTAGTCTAATTTTTTGTAACCCAAACTCGGCGAAGCTGTATGTGTGTGGACGGCTTCGGCGTAAAGACTTCGGATAAACGTGCTTGAGGGTACACGTTAGAGTTATGGTCAAATTTATCGTGCGACGACTGGTGCTTATGCTGTTGACGATGTTTCTCGTTACGATCATCGTCTTCATTATTATCGAGATCACACCTGGCAACGTGGCGCGAAAAATCCTGGGGGCATTCGCCACGCCCGAGCAGGAGGAATCCTTTCGGAGACAGTTAGGTCTGGACCAAGCCCTACATGTTCGATATCTCAACTTCCTGATAGGAAGCGATTGGCGAGTAGAGAGGCTTGTTGGCATGCCACTGCGGCGGTTAAAGAAGCCGGGGACCGAGTTCTACGAATGGTGGGCGGTGGACGAGAACGGCACTCCAATTCGATGGAAACTGGAGGACGAGGACCTCATCGCCATGCGGCTACAGCCGGATGGCACGGTAATTAAATCTATTGACAACAGTAGGTGGCAGACGGACGAAGCCGATGTCAGCACCTTCTGGGGAATAGATATACACGACCGTGCTATCCTGTGGGAAAAGGGTAGCGGCCAGACTTACTGGATGCGTTCTAAAGCGGGTGGCTTTTGGGTCGAGAAGGCAAGCGGCGCCAAGAAGTACATCCCCTTACAAAAAGGAATAGTGCGCGGCGACCCCGGCATATCAGTGCAGACTGGCCGTCCCGTTGCTGAGACACTCTTTCGACGGCTCCAGAACTCGGCTATCCTCGCCGGTCTGGCATTCGTTATTGTCATGCCTCTAGCCCTCGTGCTGGGATTAATTGCGGGTCTCAATGAGGGAAAAGCGCTCGACCGCATCCTCTCCATCGGAGGTTTAGCGGGCACCTCCACTCCGTCCTTTGCGGCCGGCATATTCCTGATCCTGATACTTGCCACTTGGTTGAAATTGGTGCCTGGCGCGACCGTGTTCACTAGCGAAAGAGCGATTTTCGAAAAACCAGAAATGCTAGTCCTGCCTATCCTAACGCTCGCCCTAATAGAGCTGGGCTACGTGCTGCGCATCACGCGTGCCAGTATGGTGGAGGTGATGGGGGCGGCCTATATCCGCACGGCTTTCCTAAAGGGCCTGCCCTACTGGCGTATCGTCTTCAAGCACGCTCTGCGTAACGCCTTAATGGCCCCTATCACGGTCATTATGTTGCACGTCAATTGGCTGATGGGAGGGCTTGTAGTAGTGGAAGCAATCTTTGGCTTCCCGGGGTTGGGAAACTACCTATATAAGTCAGGGCTGTACAAGGATATCTTCGCCGTCGAAGCGGCGGCCGTGGTGATGGTTTTCCTGGCTGTGGGGACGCAATTGATAGCCGACATCATCTACACCTTCCTCAATCCTCGTATTCGGTATGCCTAAGCGTTGGTAAGCCGTAAGTTGGGAAGCTAAGAAAGAGTGATAAAGCTATGACAATAGGAGAACAAGCTGGCTCTCCGGGCATCGCGACGCGCCGGTCGCTTGGGCAACGCTTTCGAGATGCGCTTGCCCCCATTCTGGCATCCAAAGTAGCGCTCGTAGGATTGGGGCTTGTAAGCTTCTGGATTCTGATGGCGATCTTTGCGCCTCTCATGACGCCTTACGGTCCTCTGGAGCAGGACCCCGAGGCCATGAATCTGGGCCCCTCCGCGGAGCATCCACTGGGCACCGATCGCCTGGGGCGGGACCTTTGGGCTCGACTTATCTACGGCGCTCGAACTATCTTAGTCCTGGCCCCTTTGTCGGTGCTTTGCGCTCTAGCTGTCGGTACCACCCTGGGACTGATAGGCGGCTACTTCGGCGGATGGATAGACGAGATTGTGATGCGTATTCTCGATGCAATAATGGCCTTTCCAGTTATCTTGCTTTACCTGATCATCATCGTTGCCCTGGGGCCTTCCGCTGTAAACGTGGTAATCGCAATTACGATCGCTGGCGCACCAGGCATCGCCCGGCTAGTGCGCAGTTTGACCTTGGACATCCGCACGCGGGAGTACATCGCCGCGGCAGAGTTGAGAGGCGAAAACCCTTTCTACATAATGTTTGTGGAAATTCTGCCCAATGCCCGCGGTCCCATCATCGTGGATGCCATGCTGCGAATAGGCTATGCCGTTTTTGCCATCGGCACGCTGGGCTTCCTGGGCCTTGGTCTGCCACCCCCTGCACCTGACTGGGGCAGCATGGTCGCTCAAGGACGTCATTATATCTGGATCAATCCCTGGGCCGTCTTGTGGCCGTCGCTGGCCATCTCGTCCCTGGTGATTGGGCTTAACCTCTTCGCCGATGGCCTGCGCGAGGAAACAATGCGCTATCAGTGAACAGGCAGGAAGAGTAGAGTATGACGAATATAAAAACACCCGTCTTGAGAGTCGAAAACCTGGCCATCTCATATAAGATGCGTAAGGGCGAGGTGTCGGCGGTGCGTGATGTCTCCTTTGAGATCTATCGAGGAGAGGCTCTTGGCCTGGTGGGCGAATCGGGCTGTGGCAAGAGCACGGTTGCCTTTGGGCTTGTCAACTTCCTAGATCGTAATGGCAGGATCCTTAATGGCAGCATCCTCTTCCAGGGGCGAGAGCTGCGGGGGCGGAGCGAGGAGGAACTGCGCCGTCTGCGCGGCAACCAAATTTCCATGGTGTATCAGGATCCCTTAGCTGCCCTCAATCCATGCTTGCGCATCGGGGAGCAACTGAGCGAGGTGTTGATCGTTCACCGCGGCCTCAGCAAGGAAGAGGCCTATGAAAAATGTATCGAGATGCTGAAAGGGGTGTACATGCCCGACCCAGAGGCGATGATGCTCCGCTACCCTCATCAGCTCTCCGGCGGCCAGCAGCAGCGGGTGGTCATCGCCATAGCCTTGCTTAATAACCCGGCCCTCTTGATCATGGACGAACCGACCACGGCCTTGGACGTGACCGTGGAGGCAGGCGTGTTGGACCTGATCGCCGAGCTGCGGCGCGAATTCGACACGACTATCCTGTACATCAGCCACAACCTGGGTGTCATCGCCTATGTCTCCGACAAGGTGAGCGTGATGTACACCGGCGAGATAGTGGAGCAAGCCTCAGTTGAGGATATCTTCTTAAAACCCATGCACCCATACACTCAGGCGCTCATGCGTTGCGTGCCCAAGCTGGGTGAAAACAAGGAATCAAGCTATCTTCCCCCTATCCCAGGACGGGTCCCTTCGCCAATGAACTTACCGCCCGGCTGCATTTTCGCGCCTCGTTGCCAGCACGTTCGTGAGTTCTGTCGGCAGAAGCACCCGGAATTGCGCGAAGTAGTGCCTGGTCACTTCATCTGTTGCCATTTCGCCGAGGAGATAGCCGAGGCAGAATGGCAGCCGCCAGAGGGTCTGATCCCCGAGCTGACGACGCGGGGCAGGCGAGAAAATGCTGGTGAACCGATACTGCAGGCTGAGCATGTCAAAACCTATTATAAGCAGAGAGGGAAGTCATTAATCAGCCTGTTAGGTCTGGGCAAGAAGCAATACGTCAAGGCGGTAGACGATGTTAGCTTCGAGTTGCCCAAGGGATGTACGTTGGGAATCGTCGGCGAATCGGGTTGTGGCAAGAGCACATTGGGCAAGACCATCGTCGGCTTGGAATCACCTATCAGTGGCAAGCTGGAATTCTTAGGCTTCGATATCCTAGCCCCGGTAGTGAAGCGCGACAAGAGGCTCATTAAGGAGCTTCAAATGGTCTTCCAGAATCCCGACTCTACCCTGAACCCTTCCTTCAGTGTGGGATACCAGATCGGACGGCCGCTGCGCCGCTTTAGGGAAGTCTCACGCAACCAGGAAAGGAAAGAGGTGATCCGCCTGTTAAACGCTGTCAGGCTGGATGCGAGCTATTACAATCGCCTGCCACGTCAGCTCAGTGGAGGCGAGAAGCAACGGGTGGCCTTAGCCAGGGCCATTGCTGCCCATCCTAAGCTAGTGATATGCGATGAGCCGACGTCCTCCCTGGATGTTTCGGTGCAGGCTGCTATCCTGAATCTGCTGCTGGACCTCCAGAAAGAATACGACATTGCCATGATCTTCATCTCTCACGATCTCAGCGTGATTCGTTTTTTCTCCGATCAGGTGGCTGTTATGTATCTGGGGAAAGTGTGCGAGATTGGCCCTGCCGAGGCCATCTACTCACCACCTTATCACCCGTATACAGAGGCTTTGCTCTCGGCTGTGCCCATACCCGACCCTTCCGCAGAGCAGAAACGCATCCGCCTGGGCGGGATGGTTCCCAGTGCCCTCAATCCTCCTAGTGGGTGCTATTTCCACACTCGCTGTCCTCGTAAGCTCGGTGATATATGCGAAAAGCAGGACCCTCCCAGGCAAATTGCAGGGAAGGAACATTATATTTACTGCCATACCCCGCTGGAGGAGCTACGTAAGATGGAAGCGGTCGTGACTCTCGCTAAGGACACGAAAGGGAACAGTTAATGCTAGTCAAAGACTGTATGACAAAACACCTGCACATTGACGAACGCTGCTCCTCGCTGAGAGGGCAGCCAAGCAGATCGAGGCCATCTTGCAAGAGGCCAAGTAGATCGATCGGGAGATCAGGGAAAGATTTGAGATACTTTTAGAAAGAAGTGATCACATATAAGATGGCATCAACGATAGGAAATCAGGGAGATCCCCCTGGCCCACCCAATCTCACTAACAATCCCCGCCAGGATGTAATAGCAACCAATAAAAGACCTTTGTTATCGTTTTTTAACAGCACCGGAGGAATAGGCAATCGAACATATACAATTCAAATTGATAAGGTTCCTACTTTCGACAGCAGCTATCTCATCGAGTATACGGATATCCCGGAAACAGCTTATGTAACCAGCAAACTCGTCGAAGAAGGAGATGAATTAGACGATAACACTCAGTATTATTGGAGAGCAAGAGCTATAGACACCTTGGGTCAGAAAAGCCTTTGGGCTATGTCAAGATTTTTCCTAGATACGTTTTCTGATGACACGTTCCTAAGATTAATTAGAACATCTATTATTAGGGTAGAGACATCTAGTGGATATAATATAAGTAACATAATAGATGTTGGTGATGCAGCTGCAGGAACTTATTGGGAGGGATATCCCAATCAACTAGCCTATTGGGTAAAATTTGACCTGGGAGGGCCTAAGGAAGTTTCCCGCATTTGGCAGCTTTGTGATAGATCAAGATTGGAAGGACGACTAAAAGACTATATATGGCAATATAGCAACAATGCTGTCAACTGGAAAGATATTCTTGAAACAAGAAGCAGGGAATCCGACGCTTTTAGGGGCATAATTGAGTTCGATGTGCCCATTACTGGCCGTTATTTCAGACTCTATATAAAGGGTTGGCATGGCCCTGTACCCCGCATACACGAGATAACCCTTTATTCACCTGGAGCACCAACTCCACCCCAGGTCCCTGCCACTGACTATGTCTTAATTGTGGGCAATAGGCATGATGGTGGAGAAGATGGGAATATTCGTCGAGCGGTCGAAAACTCAACATTTAACCTTGAAACTGTAACAGTACCTTATTATGAGGTATCATTGGACATGGTCAACCATTTAGAACCTAAACCTGTCGCCATCATACTGAGCGGGTTTAGCCGTTGGTATGAGAACTTGCCCATGTTCGAGTTTAATGGAGAGTATGAGCTAATACGGGAGTGCAATATCCCCATTCTTGCTATATGTGGCGGCCATCAGTTCATAGTTATGGCCTATGGGTATACCTATGCAAGAGATATGGGATACGGGGTTTACACTTGCAAGCAGGAAAGCCTTAAGGGGATTACTCCTATAAGCATTATAAAAGAGGACCCCATCTTTGAGGGTATACCTAACCCTTTTTATGCACCCGGTTCCCATGGTTGGGAAGTAGTGGTCCTTCCAGATGATGTTGAGGTATTAGCAGTCTCCGGTTGTATTGAGGTTATAAAGAGCAGGCGGAAGATTATGTATGGTGAGCAATTTCATGCTGAAATCGATCTTCCTTTTAATGAGGCCAGCGCATTTCTGTTGAACTTCTTGCGAATGGCAAGGTAATTTAAGTTTGCCTTCTTTTAAGATTTTTTCTTGATGAACTAGGAAATTATATGGTCTATCGAAGGATATTTTCTGAAGGAGCCTTATAGAAGCAACCTTAACGAAACTTCGAGTTGAGGATAAAGAAAAATATACTGTTTGAGGAGCAAGGCGACGAGTTTATATTTTTCCCGAAACGAGAAGCTGAGTAGAAAGAATAAGAAGCTACTATACAGCGACGGAAGAAATTGTCCTGAGGTATTTCTTGTCAGAAAGGAAAGATTATGGTAGGGTTAAACCTGTAGGATTCAGGTGCAACGGCTGAAAATTTGAAAAAATCTTGAACGGGGTTTATTGAATATTTACATAATTTCTTCTATTTGTTCACGGGTAAATCCCGTTAGATGTTTACTATCTAACGGGATAAACTTGGAGCAGATCCAGATAACAAAACGGGCAGTCTTTTTCACTTGGCTTGCCCCCTTTCTGGCTATCTGAAAGAAAAGCGTCAGCCCTCAGGGGTTGAATTGCTGATTAAATAAGGGAGAAAAGAAGAGTGCAGGTAAGGGAGGTAGTAGGAGGGAAGTACAGGGTGCTTTCTCCAAAAGATGTTGAAAGAATCCATAACGCCTCATTGGAGACTTTAGAGAAGACGGGAATAGAGGTAAATAGCAGGACGGCATTCCAGATTTTTAAGGAGAAAGGAGCAAGGGTGGATTCCAGTAGAAAAAGGGTGAAGATTCCCAGAGCGATGGTGGATGATGCCATTGACAAAGCTCCTTCTAAGGTCGTCCTCTACGGTAGAGAAGAAAAGCATGCTCTTATTTTGGAGAATAAGAGGGTCTATATGGGAACAGGAGGGACAGCTATTAATATTTTAGACCTTAAGACTGGTGAAAAGAGAGCTTCTACTTTAGAGGATGTGGAGGAAATTGCTCGTTTAGTGGATGCTTTGGAAAACATTCATTTTTACGTACTTCCCGTTTATCCCAATGAGCTGTCCAGAGAAAAGGTAGATGTTAATAGGTTTTATGCTGGACTAAGCAATACTACCAAACATGTGATGGGAGGCCCTTATACCAGAGAAGGGGCCTTGAATGTCATCGAAATGGCGGAAGAGATCGTCGGTGGGAAGGAGATGCTCCGTGAAAAACCCATTATCTCCTTTATAATTCTGATAATCAGTCCTTTAAAAATAGATGATACCTATGGAGAAATGCTTATAGAAATAGCCCAGAAGGGAATACCTCTAGCTATCCCTACCGAACCTCAATGCGGTAGCACTGCCCCGGTGACTCTAGCCGGTAATCTGGTTCTTTTTGGAGCAGAGACTTTGGCCGGCGTAACTCTGGCTCAATTGGTTAACCCGGGAACACCTGTTCTCTGTGGCTATGTAGGGACTACAGCAGATATGCGGACTCTGGATTATGTTTCAGGGGCTACGGAGATGGGGCTTTTGAATGCTGCTGCTGCTCAACTTGCCCACTACTGGCAACTTCCTTTTTATGCTACAGGAGGGATGTCTGATTCCAAAATCCCCGACGTCCAATCAGGATATGAGAGAGCATTAAACCTGCTGCCGGTGGCATTGGCAGGAGCTAACTTTATTCACGATGCAGCCGGTCTTATAGAATTTGCCCTTACTGTTGCCTACGAGCAGTACGTAATAGACAATGAAATCATTGGTATGGTGATGAGAGCCCTAAGAGGGATAGAGGTTAGTGAGGAGACTCTGGCCCTGGAAGTGATAGATAAGGTAGGGCCGGGAGGAAACTTCCTGGCTGAATCACACACAGTCTCTCATATGAGGTCGGAGTTTTTCTTTCCCAAAGTCAGCGATAGATCTAGGAGGGAGAAGTGGCTGGCAGAGGGAGGAAAGGATGCCCGCCAAAGAGCCAGAGAGATAGCTATAAATATCCTGGCTACCCATAAGCCCTTAGCAATCCCTTGTGATATCCAAGCTAAAATAAAGCCAAGAAGGCTTTGAGAATGAAAGTTTCGGTCTTAGGTTGCGGTCGTTGGGGAAGCTGCCTGGGCTGGTATTCAGCTAACCTTAGCCATCAGGTAACCATCTGGGGCAGGGAGGATTCGCTGACCTGGCAGAATCTAATGAAGAAGAGAGGCAATGAATACTTGCAGATACCAGACTCTGTTGTGGTAGAGAGTTCTCTTAGCAGAGTGTTGTCCGCAGATATTATTCTCATAGCTATTGGGGCCCAGAACTTACGAAGTCTCTGTAAGCAAATTGCCTTATGCCCCATAGAGGAGAAGACCTTTGTTTTATGTATGAAAGGACTGGAAGAGCATTCCGGAAAACGCTTATCCCAGGTGTTTAATGAAGAAATCCGGCAGCCTGTATCTCTGGCTATTTGGGTTGGGCCAGGACATGTGCAGGAGTTCGTGAAGAATGTGCCGAGTTGCATGGTAATAAACTCGGATAATACATATGTTACTAAGCGAGTGGCAACTATATTTAACAGTGAGTTGATTCGTCTTTATTATGGTCAGGATTTACTGGGAAGTGAAATTGGCGCAGCTTCAAAGAATGTGGTAGGTATTGCTGCAGGCATGCTGGATGGATTAAACTTAGGCAGCTTAAAAGGACCATTGATGGCTAGAGCACCGCGAGAAATTTCACGATTGATTAAGGCAATGGGAGGTAATGAACTAACAGTGTATGGTTTATCCCATATAGGGGATTATGAGGCAACGCTTTTTTCACCCTATAGTCATAATCGGAAGTTTGGTGAAGCTTTCGTAAAGAAAGAGAGATTTGATAAACTTGCCGAAGGTGTAAATACGGCAGCTGCTTTAATGGTTCTATCAAAGCGCTATAATTCAGAACTGCCAATATGTGAAGCTGTCTACAGTATTGTCAAAAAAGGCCACGCTCCTCGAAAAGCACTCAAGAATCTGTTCTTAAGGTCAACGAAATACGAATTCTAAACAAAGCCGTTGCTCGTTGCTCGTCGCTTGTTGCTCGAAAGAAGAAAAAGAGTCTAAGTTCTGGTTTCAAAAATTGCGAATCGTATAGCTTCTAGTTTTTCTATCCGCTAAACGCTAAGATAAACGAGATACGATCAGCCCGCAACAAAAAATAACGACGGATTATCGTCCAAAAGGTTTTTTGACAATATAATTTTTTTTTATTATAATGTTAGTGTTGTCTAACATTGTTCGTTTAGTCTTACAAAATTTGAGTGTAGAAGAGAAAGAGCTAAAAAAGAACGATGAAGAAGATGAGTGTCTTGACGCAGAGCAAAGAAGACTACTTAGAGGCAATTCTGATTATTGGCCTGGAAAAAAAGTGGGTAAGGGTAAGCGATTTAGCTGATTATCTAGGAGTGAAGATGTCTTCTGTAGCCGCAGGGATAAGGTTTTTAGCTGAAAATGAGTTGGTCAATCATGAGAAGTACGGATATATTGAACTTACTCGGGAGGGGGTTCGGGTAGCTAAACAGATTTATGCCCGCCATAAGACCCTCTATAAATTCCTGCATGATTTTCTCGGATTGAGTGAAGCTGTTGCCTGGCGTGATGCCTGCCGAATGGAGCATATTCTGGATGCAAAAACGATGAAGCGTCTATTAAAGTTTTTACAGTTCATAGAAACCTGTCCTGAAGGAGAACCTCTCTGGCTATCTAACTTCTATTCTTTCCTGAAAACAGGCAAGCGTCCAGAGCCATGCCTGAGAAGAGAAAAATAGTGAAAAAGGGCAGAGATTTTTCTTTATCTAATAAGTTAGGCTGGTCTAATATAGTTTGAATTTACTAACTTTTGTTATGAATCTGGCGGATAGTCAAGGTAAATAAAGGGCATAATTAGTGAATCGTGAATGGACAGTAAAAAACAACATAAGAAAAGTAAAATCATAACGCATAGTTCATAGTTCATCGACAGAAAACAATAAGATGGTAAGTGGTGAGTGGCAATTCGTTGCTTGTTCCTCGAGAAAAAGAGAGAAGAGTCTGAGTTCTGCGCGTTCAATACTCGTTCCTTTCTCCCCTGGTTTTGTTTATTGTTCATTGCTCGTGGTTCATTGACTAAAATCTTCTGTTTGTTCGTTGTTTTTGTCAATGAACTATGAACTATCAACTATGAACTCTGAGAGAGGGATGGGGTGAGGGGGGAAAATTAACCAATTAACTAAATTAACCAGTTAACTAACGGGCTAGCAGGTCAATGAACAATGAACACAAAGAGAGATGAGGGGAAACCAATATTGAGGAGAATAAAAGTAGTAGCTATTGGAACAGCAGTAATGGGACGAAGTGCAAAGTTGACTTTATAAAGAAAATAGCTACTATTACATCCACAGGGGAAACCCCAAGATACCCGGAGCTATAAAAGAAAAATGGTAGAGAAAAAAATTGATAGATTAATTCTCAAAATGGTCGAGAAGATAAGGAGCAAATATCAACCGGAAAAAATCATTCTTTTCGGCTCTTATGCTTACGGTAAACCTACCAAAGATAGTGATGTTGATTTATTTATTATAAAAGATGATCCGTGTCTTCCTCTCGAACGAAGCGTAGAAATAAGAAGAATTCTGTGCGAGGAAAATCGAAAAATTGCTTTGACTGTTCTTGTTTACACGCCAAGAGAGATAGAATACCGCCTTTCCATTGGAGATGACTTTGTCGAGGAGGCTTTAACAAAAGGCCAGGTGTTATATGCGAAATAGAATAGAGATTGCGATAGAATGGTTTGAGAAGGGTAAACATGACATAGAGGGTGCCAGGTTACTCTTTAATGCGGGGCATCATACAGATACGATTGGCATACTTATTCAGCAAGCCACTGAAAAATATCTAAAGGGATTTCTGATATATCATGGATGGAAGCTGGAGAAAATACATGATCTGGTCAGGCTATTGGCAGAGGCCGTGAAACATCGTGCAGACCTTGGTGAGTTTGAGGGTCAGTGCCGGCGTATCAGCGAATATTACTTTGAAGGCCGTTATCCTGGTAGAATGTCAGTCCAGTATCCAAGAAAAGAAATAAAGGAATCTCTTGAAGTAGCCGAAGCAATTATCAATAAAGTTACAGAGCCGATAAAAAATCTAGACCATAGAATGGAAGTATAATATAATATGAAAGTTTCAGTCCTGGGCTGTGGTCGTTGGGGATCCTGTCTAGCCTGGTATTCAGCTAACCTCGGCCATCAGGTAACCATCTGGGGCAGGGAGGATTCGCTGACCTGGCAGAATCTAATGAAGAAGAGAGGTAATGAATACCTGCATCTGCCAGACTCCGTTATGGTAGAGAGTTCTCTTAACAGAGCGTTATCTGCAGATATTATTCTTATAGCTATTGGGGCACAGAATTTACGAAGTCTCTGTAAGTAGATTGCCTTATGCCCTATAGAGGAGAAGACCTTTGTTTTGTGTATGAAAGGACTGGAAGGGCATTCCGGAAAACGCTTATCCCAGGTGTTTAATGAAGAAATCCGGCAGCCTGTATCTCTGGCTATTTGGGTTGGGCCAGGACATGTGCAGGGGTTCGTGAAGAATGTGCCGAGTTGCATGGTAATAAACTCGGATAATACATATGTTACTAAGCGAGTGGCAACTATATTTAACAGTGAGTTGATTCGTCTTTATTATGGTCAGGATTTACTGGGAAGTGAAATTGGCGCAGCTTCAAAGAATGTGGTAGGTATTGCTGCAGGCATGCTGGATGGATTAAACTTAGGCAGCTTAAAAGGACCATTGATGGCTAGAGCACCGCGAGAAATTTCACGATTGATTAAGGCAATGGGAGGTAATGAACTAACAGTGTATGGTTTATCCCATATAGGGGATTATGAGGCAACGCTTTTTTCACCCTATAGTCATAATCGGAAGTTTGGTGAAGCTTTCGTAAAGAAAGAGAGATTTGATAAACTTGCCGAAGGTGTAAATACGGCAGCTGCTTTAATGGTTCTATCAAAGCGCTATAATTCAGAACTGCCAATATGTGAAGCTGTCTACAGTATTGTCAAAAAAGGCCACGCTCCTCGAAAAGCACTCAAGAATCTGTTCTTAAGGTCAACGAAATACGAATTCTAAACAAAGCCGTTGCTCGTTGCTCGTCGCTTGTTGCTCGAAAGAAGAAAAAGAGTCTAAGTTCTGGTTTCAAAAATTGCGAATCGTATAGCTTCTAGTTTTTCTATCCGCTAAACGCTAAGATAAACGAGATACGATCAGCCCGCAACAAAAAATAACGACGGATTATCGTCCAAAAGGTTTTTTGACAATATAATTTTTTTTTATTATAATGTTAGTGTTGTCTAACATTGTTCGTTTAGTCTTACAAAATTTGAGTGTAGAAGAGAAAGAGCTAAAAAAGAACGATGAAGAAGATGAGTGTCTTGACGCAGAGCAAAGAAGACTACTTAGAGGCAATTCTGATTATTGGCCTGGAAAAAAAGTGGGTAAGGGTAAGCGATTTAGCTGATTATCTAGGAGTGAAGATGTCTTCTGTAGCCGCAGGGATAAGGTTTTTAGCTGAAAATGAGTTGGTCAATCATGAGAAGTACGGATATATTGAACTTACTCGGGAGGGGGTTCGGGTAGCTAAACAGATTTATGCCCGCCATAAGACCCTCTATAAATTCCTGCATGATTTTCTCGGATTGAGTGAAGCTGTTGCCTGGCGTGATGCCTGCCGAATGGAGCATATTCTGGATGTAAAAACGATGAAGCGTCTATTAAAGTTTTTACAGTTCATAGAAACCTGTCCTGAAGGAGAACCTCTCTGGCTATCTAACTTCTATTCTTTCCTGAAAACAGGCAAGCGTCCAGAGCCATGCCTGAGGAGAGAAAAATAGTGAATCGATTATCCAGAACTTAGATACTTTTTATCAATGAACTATGAACAGCGAACACTAAAAATATGAGTATAGCAGAGTTAAGAGCCGGTGAATGGGCAGAAGTTCTGGCCATTGAAGGAGGATATGGCTTACGGCAGAAGCTGTTATTGAGAGGTATATTTGAGGGCAGCCTGGTGCGAGTGATATCTAATCGTGGTCCTATTACTATTGAGATTAATAGGAATATAGTTTCCCTGGGCAGAGGAATGGCACGAAGAATCAGGGTAAGGAGGATGTGAAATGGGGAAAAAGCTCTCTGAGATGATGTATGGGGAAGAGGGAATAGTAAAGAGTATCAAGGAGAGTCTAAAAGGAAAAATAGCCGGCATGGGCATTAGAGTGGGTAAGGAGGTCAAGATGCAAACAAAACAGCCCATAAAGGGTCCGGTGGTGATAATAGTAGACAAAGCCGAAACTTCTCTAGGTCTCGGTTTAGCGGATAAGATATTGGTGGAGGTAAGAAATGAGGATTCTGTTGATGGGTCATCCTAATGTGGGTAAATCTGCGGTTTTTAATCGTTTAACCGGAGCAAGAGTTACTGAATCGAACTATCCCGGTACAACTGTTGATTATACAAGGGGACGGGTGCGAATTGAGGGAGATAGTTTTGAAATTATTGATGTTCCGGGTGCCTTCTCTTTAGAGCCAAAAGATAAAGCGGAAGAGGTAGCGGTAAAAATGCTAGAAGAGAATAAAGAAGCCGTTGCCATCTGCGTTATAGATGCTTCAAAAATGGAACGCGGTCTTTACCTGGCACTGCAAGTTATCGAGAAAGGTTATCCGGTTGTAATAGCATTAAATATGTGGGATGTCGCTCAGGATAAGAATATAGAGATTGATGTGAAGGAACTGGAAGATATTCTTACTGTTCCAGTAGTTCCCGTTATAGCTATAAGCGGCGAGGGAATAAGAGAATTAGCATTAAGAATAAAGGAAGCGTCGTTGGTTAAGATAGAAAAAATCATAGAAAAGGCAGGCAATTGAGATGTTAGACGTTGAGCAAAGATGGGAGTTGATAGATAAAATAGCAAAAAGGACGATAAAGTTTGGTAAATACAGACATACTTTGAAGGATGCCATTGCTGAAATCACCGTCAAGCCTCTCACAGGTATACCTATAGCTATTGCTGTTCTATATGGCTTTTGGGCTTTTTTTGTTGCATTTGCCGGATTTTTTACTGATGGTTTTTTAGTCAAATTATTTGATATGCATTGGCTACCCTGGTTACAAGAAGTTTTTCCGGCGGGTAAGGAGAGTTGGCTCTACTATATTTTTGTGGGAGACCCGCTAGCGGAGAATTGTTTTGAAGCCTTTGGGATGCTTACCAGCGGGCTTTTTGTTGCTATAGGTGTAGTTCTACCAGCAATTGTGGCCTTCTATCTGGTGCTTATTGTCTTAGAAGACAGCGGTTATCTCCCCAGGCTGGCTGTTCTTATTGATACAGTCCTGCATAAGATAGGCCTGCATGGCTACGCCATAGTTCCCTCCATTCTTTCTCTGGGATGTAATGTACCAGCCTGCACAGCTTGCAGAATCCTGGAAACAAAAAAGCAGCGTTTCATAATGAGAACTATTCTGGCTATATTTATCCCCTGCGGTGCTCAACTGGGAATTATGTTAAAAGTAATCCCGGAAACCGTGGGGTGGGTTATATTATATCTATTAATAGGGTATTTTATTCTTGGTTTTATTCTAAGTAGAATCGTTCCGGGAGAATCACCAGAGTTACTTTTAGATATACCATCCTATCAGAGACCAACCTTCAGTAATGTAGGAAGAAAACTATGGGTGAGAACAAGTTCTTTCTTTACTACGGCCATTCCCTTTGTTTTATTAGGTGTAATTATTATCAATGTACTTCACCTGACGGGAGTTATAGATTGGTTAGCTGCCGGATTAGGCCCTCTATTAAGTGGATGGTTTGGGGTACCTAAAGAAACTGTAGGAGCGTTGATAGTAGCGTTCTTGAGAAAAGACTTAGCCGTAGCGCAGCTTTCCGCTATTGAAATGACAAAATACCAGATGGTTACCTCTGTAGTATTGGTCAGTATCTATTTTCCCTGTATAGCAACTTTTATTATGCTCTTAAAAGAAGGAGGAGCCAAAGGATTTCTAGGAAGTCTGGCGGCTTTGGTGGCAACAGTCTTTTTGTACGGCGGTTTACTCCATCTAATATGGATACTATTGGGGGTGGCTTAAATGAAAAATAAATTTGGTAGTGTCTATTTTTCTATTTTTGGTCTTATTGTCTTAGGCTTAGGAATAGCAGAGCTGATAATAGGTGTAGCCGCCAGGAGTTTTACCTGGTCCATTTTGGAAATCTCAGGCGAGTTCTTACTATGGAAAGGTATCATTCTTTTCTTTGCTGGCTTCTTTTACCTAAGTAGTGTCAAGAATTTGACCGAAATTCACCAACTAGCAAAAAATGTAATGGCGAGTGTAATGCTCTGGACCATTGCTGGAATGCAAATCTTCGCCATCATCACAGAATCCATTCCTGGTGGAGAAGAAGGATGGATTAACACCTGGGAAGGTTTCTTGTCTGCTTATTCCCCTCCCTATATTCCTGCTCTTATTCTCTTGCCATTTTCCCTGGTGACAATCTATTATGTCTATGCTAGAGAAAAATAGTCCTTAATTTTCTTTTGCAAATAGAAGAGGAAATACTATATCGCTCATACAGCAAGGGATCCAAACCGCCAGAAATAAGAATAAGAAGATAAAAGGAAGCAGGGGAATCCAATTTGCTGTCCCGAATGCTGTAAAGTAGAATAGTGATGCCCAGGTGCTTAACAATACGTGCCCGGCATGCGGGAATTTAGTAGTAGGTTTCCAATAACCTATTGTAATACCAAGTAGAGCCATAGGATTCACCAGCCACCATTTTTCAATAAAACCCAGATGGAATTCTATTTCTAGATTAAGTAAAACTCCTCCCAGGTAAGGAATTACTGCATCACTTAATGTAGCTATGCCAATCGAGCCCACATAACCAATCAAAATTATCGCCCAGAGGCTACCCTTACTATATTGCTTATACATAGCTGTGGTGACCAGTGCACTCAAAACAACATGAAAGGGGTGTAAGATATAGAAAAAGGTGTGCGAAGCCTCAGGGGGAACATTACCTAAGACTATTATAGCCATAAGGATAATTCCTGTAACAGTCCCGAAAGAAGTGAAAGGAGCATGTCTTTTCAGTTCACTTGCTATTTGTCTGAGCATTTTCTTATATGCTGCTCTCTTCAACTCTTTTCTCAACCTTTCCCTTTTGTTTAAGTCGGCTCGGGTTATGGGTCATCTTGTCGAATCTGACTAATCTTGAATAGCGAACTACCCAGTTGCTGTGAGAGTGAACTCTACGGGAAGCGAAATGGTCTTAATGGGTACTCCACAGGGTACGAATTTATTATAGCATTTTTCAGCAGTTTTGTAAATCTTTATGCACGGGTAAGAAAGGTTCGAGTTTTGGTCTGCAGGGGTGAAAATCGGACTAGGTAAGCAGGGATGAGCCAACTTGTGGATAGAGTCATAGAATTGCGGCTACAGTGGCTGTTTCTCTGGATTGAATTTTCTAGAGAGATAGGGCAGACTAATCAGGACTGGATAATAGACCAATAATATCCAGAAAGGGAAAGACCCAAAGGAAGGGCAAACCAGGTTAGATAAAGCGGGAGACTCAGAAAAGCTAAGAAGATCGGTTATTCCTAGAAGACCTCTTATAGCCAACCAGTTACTATAGGCTACCCATTGAGCTGATGCTAAACTTACCATTCCCAGAGTCACGGATAGGAGTCCTAAAGCTAAAACAATGGTTATAAGAGGAGTAACAATCAGATTAACGATTACTCCTATTAGAGGTAGGCGATTAAAATAGAATGCCAATAAGGGCAGTATAAAAAGTTGGGCAGATAAGGAAACAGCCAGCGGTCTTTTCAGCCAGGAGGGCAATCTCTTTAATTCTATTTCCAGATAAGGAGTGAAATAGACTATCCCTGCTACCGCAAGGAAGGAGAGCTGAAAGCTAGCGCTAAAAAGAGCAAGAGGGTTAAGAAGTAAAATAATTAAACAGGTCAGAGAAAGAATAGCTAAAAGAGGCGTATCTCTACCTATAGTCAAACTGGTCAGTCCTATAATTACCATCAGAGTGGCTCTTATTACTGGAGGACGAAGGCCTGTAAGAAGGGCATAATAACCTAGGATGGGCATAGCAATAAAAAAAGCTAACCTGGAAGGAATGGCCAGCACTCTAAATAATATCAAAAGGAGCAAGAGAATAAGACCTACATGGAGACCACTTACCACCAGGATATGCCCTGTTCCAGTTCTTAAGAAGCTTTCCTGCACTCCAGGAGGAAGAGATTCTTTATCTCCCAGTATAATTCCCTTTAATACAAAAGAGTGTGGTTCGGGTAGGGTATGCTCGATTACTCTCACCATCCAGTCACGACTCTTATAGGCCCACTTTATTAAAGGATTTCCTCCCCCTCTTTTTACTACTGTTACCATACCAGTAGCCAGTTCTACCCAGATTTCCTGATAGGATAAATATCTTTGCCAATCAAATGCTCCCTTTTCCTTGGCTTCTTCAGGTAGGCGCAACCTACCCTCCAGCCTTACTCTATCCCCATAATCGTAATTCTCTAAAGGAAAATAGCTTACCACCCATACTCTTCCCTGGGTACTTCTTTCTTGTCCATTCTCGATGATTTTTTTGGCTTCGATAGTGAAACGAATCCTTCTTTCTTTAAGCTGAGGACGGCTGACAACTTCGCCTACTACGGTAACTTTTTCTTCGGAAGGAGCATAGCCTGCAATATGGTTAGAGGAATGGGGGTAATAGACATAATAAAAATAGACTATTCCAATGAGAAGAGTGATAAGAAATAAAGCATAACTTGTCCCTCTTTCTCTTTTCTTCAGGTAGAGAATGAAGGCTAAGGCAAAGAGAACAGTCAAGCCCAGATAAAGAGGAAGAAAAGGTAAGGTGAGGTATCTTCCTATGATTATTCCTATAATAAAAAAGAGAGTAATCCCATAGATGGGCTTGTTCATTTTTGTAGTTAAAAAGTTATCACTATTCTCCACTCTCTTTTCGCTGCTCCCTATCTGGTCAATATTTCTTTACAAAGGATGTGGGCCCTTTTGCAGTAAATTTGTTCCCGGATGAATTTTTGGTGTTCTGCAACATAAATTTGGGTAATCACCATTTACTCCTATCTTTGGGACAAATCACCCGGTGGAGAATGCCTTCGCGTGCTTTTGCCATCCAGCTATCAACTGTTCTTTTCCATTTCAAATAATGCTCTGTTTTTTTATGTGCTGCTGCCTCTTCTTCGGATTGATAAGCTTCGTAAAGTAAAAATCTTGTTGGATCGCTCATTGATTGAAGCACATCAAATCGCATGTTACCAGGTTCCTTAATTGAAGATTCATGATTTTCTGTGCTTGCTTCAATGAAATCCTCAATGTTCTCGGGCTTGACATAAACAGCAATAGTTGTAACTATCATTGGTCTCATCCTCCTTTTTGATTTGTGCTTATTAAGAACTAGTTCTTATCCTAACGAAAAAGAGGATGGTGTCAAAAGCACAAATCTTTACCAGAGTCCCCCAAATAGATTGACAACTTTGCAGGAAATTTGTTGTATATCTCTCATGTTCGATTCTGAAGATCTTTCTAATCCTGTAATTTCTGGGTTGATAATGGTTTAGACGGAATGTCGAAAGGATTGATTTGAAACTACGTATCCCGTTTTTAATTTATCGAGCTTTTCATGTATATTTGTGTGATAATTGGGAAATAGTGTCTGCACAGAATTACAAGATGAAATATTTTGTAGAAGGATTTTTATGCAGAAGGTTCGTTGATAAGAGTTAAAATTTGATTAAACTCTGCTTAAAAGAACTAGCCAGAGCTTCTTTGGACAAGTAGGAAGAGGATTTTGAATAGGTATGGCCTGAAAACTAGAATCGCCAAGTGCCTTGGGAACATCATGAAAAGGAAGCTGTTCCTTATTTTTTTGTTATTGTTACTTTTCGCCACAGGATACCCAATTCAGAGTGCAGCTAACGAGTTTATTATTACAATTGATACCTCGAAGCAAAAGCTTTTTGTTTTTGAAGGTAGGGAGATCATAAGAATCTATCCTGTTTCGACTTCCAGGTATGGAGTGGGTAACGAAAAGAATAGTAATAAAACTCCTCTGGGAACCCACTTCATTGTTGCCAAGATTGGAAAGGACGCCAAGATCGGGACTATATTTGAGCAGCGCAAAAATACAGGTCAAATAGCAGAAATTTATACTGACATCACCGATATTAAAGAAGAGCTTATAACCACCCGCATACTTTGGTTAAAAGGAATAGTACCGGGTCTCAATGAAGGTGGAGAAGTGGATTCATATGCCCGCTGCATTTATATTCATGGAACACCAGAAGAAGGCCTCATTGGAACACCAGCATCCAAAGGCTGCATAAGAATGAAGAACCAGGATATCTTTGAGCTCTTTGGTCTGGTCCCCGAAGGTACGCTAGTTGGTATTCACGAATAGGCACTGTTCAACATTCAAATGCCCTTAATGGTCCAGCCTACAGGAATAGAATATTGACGAGAGCCATACTTTGAGGTGAAAGAGAGTTCTCCATGCTTTTGGCCATACTCGTACAGTTCTTTGGTAATTCGGACATCGTCCAGGCAATATCTTTTCAATGCCTCTATTTTGCCTTCTCGGAAGAGCCTTACTGCCTCTAACCCGCTTCCACTTTTCTTCATTCCTAAGGTTGCCTGGGCAACACTATCCAGGCTTACCCTATGGCCGGCTACCCTGGTAATCTCCTCCATTATATCCAGAGCTGGCAGTTTCCTTGCTGGGATGGATAAATATGGCTCCAGTACTAGAAAATCGAACTTCTTTATATTAAAGCCGATGACTAAGTCCGCTGATTTTAGAATTTCCTCTAAGCCAGAAATTTCCTTTTCTTCAAAAGTCATATATCTATCTTTGGCATAGTGATAAACTCCCACCACTGAAATCTTCAAAAGATGCATTCGTCTGCCGCCCACCTCCTCAAAGGTCTTTTGCGTTTCCAGGTCAAGCACTATCTTATTCATATGTTTTCCTCTTCCTTTTTACTTCAAAGACAATTTCCTTATTTTAAAGGATTTTGTAGTTGGCAATAGAATAAATTTATCTTATCTTACTCCCCTATCCCGGTCAAGTTTTTTTCTTTATGTATGAAGCTTATTTGACCTCTTAGAAAATTTACTTATAATATCTAACAAATCTTTCTCAAACTTTACAATCTCAAGAGATTGCCACGTCGTCCTGAAGGCTTTGAGGACTCGCAATGACAACATAGAATGTACTTCACTGGATACTTACTCCTGGCTAGCGTGGAAGACTGAAAGATAAATGCCAAAATCAATAACTAATATTTTACTGGTAGGAGTAGGGGGACAGGGAATTTTACTAGCTTCGGAAATCTTAGCTAAAGTAGCCTTTCAAGAAGGGTATGATGTCAAAAAGTCGGAAGTTCATGGCATGGCCCAAAGGGGAGGCAGCGTTAGCTCACAGGTAAGATTTGGGGATAAGGTTTATTCTCCGCTTATTAGAAAAGGGGAGGCGGATTTTCTTCTTGCTTCAGAAAAACTGGAGGCTTTAAGGTTTATTGGCTATCTAAAGAAAAAGGGAATATTGATATTGAATAACCTGGAAATTTTTCCTCTTATGGTAAATATTGGCAAAGAGAAGTACCCTAAAGATATTCTTCTCCATCTAAAGAAGAGAAGTTCTCAAATGGTCAAAATAGAAGCCAGTAAGATTGCCGAGGATGTGGGCAATGCCAAGGCTTTTAACCTGGTTTTACTGGGAAAGCTTTCCACCTTTCTTAGCTTTGAATCAAGTACCTGGGAAAAAGTTATTCGTCAAGAGGTCCCTTTCCATACTATAGAGGTTAACTTGAAGGCTTTTGAATTAGGAAGGACAAATTAGTGAATAGAAATTTGTTGCTCGTTGCTGGTCGCTCGTCGCTCGAAAAGGAAGAAGAAAAGTCTCCTCTCCCTCAGGGGAGAGGGAATGGGTGAGGGGGATGTTTCCCCTCTCAATATGTTCAGCGGAGGAACAATGATCTGGAATAAAGAATACGAGTGTATGGATAGAGATAATTTGAAAGAACTTCAGCTAACAAGGCTGAAAGAAGTTGTCCGTCGGGTCTATGAGAGATTGCCTTTCTATAGAAAAAAATTTACCAAGAATCACCTTCATCCAGATGCTCTAAAATCACTGGAAGACTTAAGAAAATTTCCTTTTACCAGAAAACCAGAGTTAAGGGAAGGTTATCCATTTGGCTTATTCACTGCCCCGCTGGAGAAAATAGTGGAATTTCACATCTCTTCCGGAACCACCGGGAAACCGGTAGTCAATGGGTACACCAGAAAAGATATCCAGGTCTGGTCAGAGGTTATGGCTAGAGCTTTAGCCTGTGCGGGAACTACCTCAAAGGATGTAGTCCACAATGCTTATGGTTATGGTCTTTTCACCGGGGGGCTGGGAGTCCATTATGGAGCTCAATTAATTGGTGCAAAAACTGTCCCTATTTCTGGGGGGCAGACCAGGCGACAGATAATGATAATGCAGGATTTTAAATCCACAGTTCTAACCTGCACCCCTTCTTACGCTTTGCACATAGCAGAGGTAGCAGAAGAGATAGGAGTTAACCCCAGGGAACTCTCCCTCAGGGTAGGGATATTGGGGGCAGAGGCGTGGTCAGAGAATATGCGTAAAGAAGTCGAAGTTCAACTGGGGATAGATGCTCTAGATATTTATGGATTGACCGAGATTATCGGGCCAGGAGTGGCTCAGGAGTGTGAGGCAAAAGAAGGAATGCATATTTTTGAAGACCATTTCCTGCCTGAAATAATTGACCCCAAAACGGGTAAGGTTCTAGAAGAAGGAGAGGAGGGAGAGTTAGTCTTGACTACCTTAACCAGAGAAGGGACTTCTCTGGTAAGATACAGGACTGGCGATATAACCCAGATAAATTATCAGCTATGTGAGTGCGGGAGAACTATTGCCAGGATTAGTAAAATCAAGGGCAGGGTAGATGATATGCTTATTATAAGAGGGGTAAATATTTTTCCTTCTCAAATAGAGAATGTATTACTTCAGATAGAGGAAGCTGAGCCTCATTATCAGTTGATTTTAGAGAGGAAAAGAGGATTAGACGAGTTAACAGTTGAGCTTGAGGTTTCTCCTAACACTTTCTTCGATGAGGTAAAGAGAGTGGAGAAAATAGAAGCAAAAATCGAAAAAGAAATTGAAGATGCGCTGGGTCTGAGAATAGGAGTGAGGTTGGTTGAGTCAAGGACGATTGAGAGAAGTATGGGTAAAGCAAAACGTATAATAGACAAGAGAAAATCAAAATAGGAGGCTAAGTTGGAAGTAAGACAAATTTCGGTATTCCTGGAAAATAAGATAGGCAGACTCGCTGAGATCACTCAGGTTCTAGGGAATAAAGGAATCAATATCCGGGCATTGGCTATTGCTGATACTACCGAATTTGGTATCTTGCGAATGATAGTAGATAAACCTGAAAAGGCATATGAAGCTCTAGAGGAAAGGGGATTTACGGTATCTCAAACAGAGGTGATAGTAGTAGAGGTCAGGGATAAACCAGGTGGCCTGGCAGGGGTTATGGCTATTCTGGGGAAAGCAGGCATCAATGTGGAGTACCTCTATGCTTTTGTAGCCCCGAAAGGCAGTAATGCTCTGGTGGTTTTAAAAATCGAAAAACTAAAAGATGCAGTAGGACTGTTGCAGGCGCAGAAGGTAAAGATTCTTTCTAGTAAGGATATTGGCAGATTGTAATGTTAGCTAAACTTGAGGAAGATATCAAGAGATTAGCCAGGCATACTATTGTTCTAAATTTTGTTATCCTTCACCACTCAATTGGTATTATAAAGCTTTCTGAACTTAGTGGATTCCCCCAACATCAGGTCAGATATTCTTTGAGAGTTCTGGAGCATCATAACCTGATAAAGCCTTCACCCCAGGGAGCAGTAGCCACTGCCAGGGGCAAAAAGTTTATGCAGAATCTGGATAAGAAGATTGAAAAGCTAAGGGAAGAGCTACTTAATCTAACCAATTCTTGAAATATAGCATTTATATATCTACCGAAGGACATTTTCTGAAGAAGCCTTATAGGAGCAACCTTAACGAAGCTTCGAGTTGAGGAAAAAGAAAAATATACTGTTTGAGGAGCAAGGTGACGAGTTTATATTTTTCCCGAAACGAGAAACTGAGCAGAAAGAATAAAAGGCTACTATACAGCGACGGAAGAAATTGTCCTGAGGTATTTCTTGACAATTTTTTTTATTAAATTATCATTGTCAATTGTTAACACGAGACTATGTGACACGCATAGAATAAAGATAAGGAGGAAGGGAAAATGAAAAAGAAAGGAAAGATAGTAATAGGAGTAGTGGTGGCAGCAGTAGTTATCGTCCTATTACTGGTAGGGCCACTGTCAGTCTGGAATTGGGTGCCCACGCTCAAAAAACCACCTGTGACTTACAAGGTGGGAGCCTTATTGTCTGTAACTGGCCCGGCGGCCTGGTTAGGAACCCCGGAACGGAATACTGTTAAAATGATCGAGGAGGAGATAAATGAGGCTGGTGGCATCAATGGTCATCTTTTAGAGGTCATTGTTGAGGACACTGTTGGTGATGCAACCAAGACGGTAACGGCGGCCAAAAAACTGATTAGCAAGGATGAAGTGCTGGCAATAGTTGGCCCCTCCCGAAGTGGCACTACCATGGCGGTAATTCCTATAGTGGAAGAGGCTGAGGTTCCCTTGATTTCCTGTGCGGCTGCTGAGGCCATTGTGGTACCGGTTAAGCGCTGGGTCTTCAAGACTCCTCAAAAGGACAGCGATGCTGCGGTGAGAATCTTTGAGTACATGAATGAACAGGGGATATCAAAAATCGCCATTATCACAGGAACAACCGGTTTTGGTGATCAAGGTCGAGGACAACTCAAGAAACTTGCCTCTGAATTTGGCATCACCATTGTAGCCGATGAGACGTATGGGCCGGAAGATACCGATATGACTGCTCAACTGACAAAAATCAAGGCGTCCGAAGCTGAGGCTGTAGTTAACTGGTCAATCGTAGCAGGTCAGGTAATCGTAGCCAAGAATATGCGACAGTTAGGAATGGAGATTCCTCTTTTTCAGAGTCATGGATTCGGGAATGTCAAGTATGCCCAGGCAGCCGGAGAAGCGGGCGAGGGAATAATCTTCCCCTGTGGGAGGTTGCTTGCCGTAGATACCCTTCTTGAGGACCATCCACAAAAGGAGGTTTTAGCTCGCTACAAAGAAGAATACGAAGCTAAGTATGAGGAGGATGTTAGTACCTTTGGCGGACATGCCTGGGATGCACTTCAGTTAGTAATTGAAGCTCTAGAAGAGGTAGGTCCAGACAGGGAAAAAATCAGGGATTACATTGAGAACAAAAAAGGTTTTGTGGGGACAGGAGGCGTATTCAATTTCTCGCCAGAGGACCATAGCGGTCTGGATAAATATGCATTCGAAATGCTGACCGTCAAAGATGGAAAATTTGTGGTGGTAAAGTAGAATCGATCCTAACAATCATATACGGCGTCAGGTCCGAGTCTAAACGGTCTGACGCCGTTTTCTCAAATCTAGCAGTTTCTGTGCTTGTCAAAAGGACATTCCTTAAAATCCGTTGCTCGTTGCTAGTCGCTAGTTGCTTGTGTTCCCTCTTCCCGAGGGGAAAAGAAAGAAGTGCGTAAATCGTATTCCGTCAATAGTATTACTTTGTGGATTTTAAGGTCTTTTCTTATGAGATACTAGCAACGAGCAACTAGCAACGAAATGCAGTGACTAAAGCGGAGAAGAAATAATGAGTCTAGGGAGTCAACTCCTTCAGTATCTATTTACCGGCATCACTCTCGGTACAATTTACGGAATGGTCGCCCTGGGGTTTAACATAATCTACTCCTCCACCGGCATCATCAATCTTGCCCAGGGAGAATTTGTCATGTTGGGCGGGATGATGATGATATACCTGACCACAATCATCAAACTACCTATGGTGGTAGGTTTTTTCCTCTCAATTCTAATAGTTGCTCTGATGGGAGCTCTTTTTGAAAGGGGAGCTATTCATCCTTTAAAAGACCCTTCCGTAATTACTCTTATTATTATCACCATAGCTGCCAGTATTCTCTTCAAAGGTGGCGCTATGTTTGCCTGGGGTAAAGAGACCTTTTCCTTGCCTGCTTTTTCAGGAGAAGAGCCAGTAATGGTGCTAGGAGCTACTATTCTTCCTCAGACCTTATGGATACTGGGGATTATGGCGGCGACGGTGGTTTTTCTAATTTTCTTTTTCGGGTTTACCCTAACTGGAAAAGCAATGAGAGCCTGTGCAGCTAATCGCACGGCAGCCAGTCTAGTTGGTATTAATGTAAAGACTATGGTTCTTTTGTCTTTTGCCTTAAGTGCAGCCATTGGAGCGACAGCTGGGATTATCATTGCTCCTATTGCTCTTATGGACTACAATCGGGGGACTATGTTAGCAGTGAAGGGGTTCAGTGTTGCGGTATTGGGTGGATTGGGGAGTAATGTGGGAGCGGTAGTGGCAGGGTTTGTTATTGGTATCATGGAATCTCTGGGAGCAGGTTTTGTGTCTTCCGGGTATAAAGATGCTATTGCTCTGGTAGTGTTACTTTTAGTTTTATTCATCAAACCCGGCGGACTTCTGGGAAGTAGAGAAAAAGGAGAGTTCAAGAAGTTTTAATTGACATTCATACCATCTTTGTGAAGAGTCGTCTAAAAAGAAAAAGTTATGAAAAAGAAGAATTTGATTGTACTGGTGATTCTGGCGGGAGTAACTATGGCTATGCCGCTGGGACTTGGCAATTCTTATTACCTGAATGTGTTAGTTTTTGTGGGGATTCATAGTCTTATTACTATTGGCCTCAGTCTGCTTATGGGCTACGCAGGGCAGATTTCCCTGGGTCAGGCTGCTTTTTTTGGACTGGGGGCATATACTTCCGGGATACTCAGTACTAAATTTGGCGTCTCGCCCTGGCTTGCGCTTTTGGCAGCCATTTTTGTTACCGGAGGGATTGCTTTCCTTATAGGAGCTCCTGCCCTCAAACTCAAAGGTCACTACCTGGCTATGGCTACCTTAGCATTTGGCTATATCGTTTATATCATTTTTAACCAGGCTAGTTCCTTTACTGGTGGCCCCTCTGGCTTTGGACAGATTCCCCGCTTCAGATTAGGAAGTTTCGTGTTTAAGACTGATGTCCACTACTATTATCTTGTCTGGATTCTGGTAATAATCGCTTTACTGATTTCCCTGAATATTACTCACTCCCGGGTGGGTCGAGCTCTGAGGTCTATCCACGCAGGTGAGTTGACAGCCAATACTATGGGGGTGAATACTGCCAAATACAAGATCCAAATCTTTGTATTGAGTGCTGTTTATGCCTCTGTCGCTGGGAGCCTCTATGCACACTTTATTACTTTTCTCAACCCCAGTCCTTTTGGCTTTCATTTTTCCATCGTTCTGGTCACTATGGTTGTAGTAGGAGGGGTAGCTAGTGTGTGGGGAGCAATGATAGGTGCGGCTCTATTGACTGTTTTGCCTGAGTACTTACGAGCATTTCAAGATTACGATATTCTTATTTATGGTTCAATTCTTCTACTCATAATGGTTTTTTTGCCTAAGGGACTTTTTGTAGGTATTTTTGACCTGGTGAAAAAAAGGAAAAACAGGTAATAAAATGGGCCCTATTCTCCGAATTGAAAAATTAGAGAAAAGTTTTGGAGGGGTAACTGCTGTAGATGGGATAGACTTTGAGGTAAACCCTCATCAAATCAAAGCCCTTATCGGTCCTAATGGGGCGGGCAAAACCACTATTTTTAATCTCATTTCTGGAATATACCCAATAACTTCTGGCACAATCAGATTCAAAGGGCAAAAAATTAACGGACTTAAATCCTATGTTATTGCAGAAAAAGGAGTTTCGCGCACTTTTCAGAATGTTCAGCTGTTTGAGAATATGACCGTTTTGGAGAATGTAATGGTAGGACGCCACTGCCGAACCAGGTCAGGTCTTTTTGCTGCTATTCTCAATTCAAAAAAAACCCGAGCTGAGGAAAAAAGAATCCGTGAATATTCTTTAGAGATGCTTTCTTTTGTGGGATTAGAGGCTAAAAGGGACGAGGTGGCTTCCAGCCTTGTCTTCCAGCAACAGAAATTATTAGAATTTGCCCGAGCCCTGGCCACGGAACCAGAACTAATCTTACTCGATGAACCAGTAGCTGGGCTCAGTGTTCCTGAGACCGATGAGATGGTCCAGCTTATTTACCGAATTCGGGAAATTGGAATTACCATTCTTCTAGTAGAACATGATATGGGGATGGTGATGGAGGTATCTGAGGAAGTGGTTGTTCTTAATTCTGGTCAGGTTATTGCGGAAGGAACCCCCCGCCAGGTCCAAAATAATGAAGCGGTGATAACTGCTTATCTTGGCAAGAGAGAAACAGAGAATGCTAGCTATACGAAATCTTAGAAGTTATTATGGGCGTATGCAAGCCTTGAAAGGAGTTTCTCTGCACGTTGAAGAAGGTGAAGTGGTGTCCTTGATTGGAGCGAACGGTGCTGGGAAAACCACCTTACTCAACTCTATTGTGGGATTGGTTTCCTCCCTAACCGGACAGATTCTTTTCTTTGATACTGATATTATAAAGCGAAATCCCCGGCAGATAATTAGAATGGGGGTTAGCCTGGTGCCGGAAGGAAGGCAGTTATTCGCTCCTTTGACGGTCATAGAGAATCTTATTCTGGGAGCTTACCAGCGTTATAGAAAAGACAAAAAGTCTGAGATTAAGAGTGACTTAGAAAAGGTATTTGTCCTTTTTCCTATTCTAAAAGAAAGAAAGTCACAGATAGCAGGTACTCTCAGTGGAGGAGAACAGCAAATGCTGGCTATTGGGCGGTCTCTTATGGCAAGACCAAAGCTTATCTTGATGGATGAGCCTTCTATGGGACTGGCCCCTCTGGTAACCACTCAGATTTTCCAAATAATATCTGAACTACATAAGCAAGGTACTACTATTCTTTTAGTAGAGCAGAATGCTGAGGCGGCGTTAAGAATATCTAGCAGGGCTTATGTTATAGAGACGGGAAGGGTGGTTCTTCAAGGAATGTCGCAGGAACTTCTCCATAACCAGGAGGTGAGGAGAGCCTATCTAGGCAGAGAATATAAAGAGGTCTGGGAATGAAGCAACGAGGAGGTGAAATAAATGTCTATCTGGAATTCTCATTTTGAATGTATGGCAAGAGATGAACTAAAGCAGCTACAATTAGAAAGGCTTCAGGCTACTCTTAATAGAGTCCGTCGAAGCGTTACTTTTTACCGAAGATTATTTGACCAGGTAGGGCTAGTACCAGAGGAGATCAATTCTTTAGAGCAATTAGCTAGAATTCCTTTTACCAGTAAGACTACTTTGCGCCAGAGCTATCCTTACGAAATGTTCGCTGTTCCTCTTCGAGAAGTGGTAAGACTCCAATGTACTTCTGGCACCACCGGAGAGCCTATCGTTGTGGGGTATACCAGGAATGACCTGGCCCATTGGACGGAAGCAAGCGCTCGCATACTTTCTGCCGGTGGCGTAACAAAAGATGATGTAGTGCAGATATGCTTTGATTATAGCCTATTCGGTGGGGGGCTTGGTTTCCATTATGGGGCCGAGTTGATAGGGGCATCAGTTATACCGGGCTCCAATCTCGATCCAGCACGGCAGGTAGTGATTGCTCGAGATTATCGTACTACAGCATTAGTAGCTACTCCCGGATTTGGGCTTAGATTGACCGCAGCTATTCGAAAAAAGGGATTAGGTCCGGCTGACATTTATCTAAAAAGAGGTCTTTTTACCGGCGAGCCTTTTTCAGAGAAGACCAGAAAGCAGATAGAAGATGAACTCAATATAAAGGCAACCGATAATTACGGTTTAAGCGAGATAGTATGGCCAGGGGTGGCAGGAGAATGTGAAGAAAAGAAGGGGCTTCACATTTTCGAGGACCAATTTATTCCGGAAATAATAGACCCTGAGACTGAGGAGGTGCTTCCTTTAGGAGAGAAGGGAGAATTAGTGCTTACCACCATTACCAAGGAGGCATTTCCACTTATTAGATATCGAACAGGGGACATTACTATTCTGGATGCTTCTCTTTGTAAATGCGGGCGAACTCTCATCAAGATGAAAAAAGTAGCCGGTCGTACTGATGAACTGGTAACCATCAAGGGAGTGAGATTCTTTCCTTCCCAGATTGAGCGCATTTTTTCCCGGATTGAGAAAGTTGAGCCTCATATTTGCGTGGTGATTGATAGAAGGGATGGTGAGGACATAGTTGAGGTACTGGTGGAGATTTCCGAAGAAATCTTTTTTGACGAAATGAAGAAGCTGCAAGAATTGAAGTCCAGGGGGGAAAGAGAAGTCTATCAGGATTTAGGTATTAGTGTTGAGGTTAAGTTGGTTGAACCTGACTTCTTTGCCAGAGAAGCTATGGGTAGGAGATTAATTGATAAAAGAGAGAGAAAATGAGGGGAGAACTATAGTGAGGCGTCAGAAAGAGAATCCAGAATGTCTTACTCGAGGATGTCTGGAGGAACTGCAGCTAAAAGGATTGAAAAAAGTATCGGAAAGAGTCTATCATAAAGTACCTTTTTATAAAGAAGCATTCCGCGCCAGGGGAGTGAAACCTGAAAATATAAAAAGCCTGAAAGACTTAAAAAGACTTCCCTTTACTACCAGGAAAGACCTGCGTGCTGGATATCCTTATGGGTTTTTAGCCTCTCCCCTATCCAGTCTGGTAAGGCTACATACCTCTACTGGTACCACTGGAAAGCCTAAGGCTGTGCTATTTACCCAGAAGGATATAGACCAAGCTGCTCAGTTGATAACTCGTTCTATAAAGATGACAGGAGCGGGGCCTGAGGATGTTTTTCAAAATATGATGAGCTATGGGCTCTTTACTGGAGGTCTCATTTTCCATTACGGAGCAGAGAGAGCAGGGTTATTGGTAATTCCAGGAGGAGCTGGTAGCACCGAGCGGCAGATAGGATTGATGCGTGACTTTAATACTACCATATTGCACCTGACTCCTAGCTATGCTCTTTACTTAGCTGAAGTCATGGAGAGATTGGGGCTAAATCCCAGGGATGATTTTGACCTGCGCATATTCTATTTAGGGGCAGAGCCTTATTCAGAGGCCACAAAGCGTAAAATTGAGGAAATTTTTTCTCTGGATGCCTATGATTCTTACGGACTTTCTGAGATGAATGGCCCGGGAGTTGCTTTTGAATGCAAGCAAAAAAAAGGAATGCATCTCTGGGAGGATAATTTCATTATGGAGATTATTGACCCAGAGACTCTGGAAGTCTTAAGAGAGGGGGAAGAAGGGGAACTGGTGCTCAGCACCATAAATAGAGAAGCAATGCCACTTTTAAGGTATAGAACTGGTGATCTAACCAGTATCTATCCTGAACCTTGCAGATGTGGACGAACCCACCGCCGCATATCCCGAATCAAGGGCAGAGTGGATGATATGTTTGTCCTGCGAGGTGTGAATATCTTTCCTTCAGGCGTGGAGAGAGTTCTTATGAGTTTACCCGAAGTAGGGAGAAACTATCAGATTATCCTGGAACGAAAAGGGGGTCTGGATGAGATGAGAGTGAGAGTGGAAGTTGAGAAAAGGTTCTTCAGGGGCTCCTTTGAGGGTTTGGAGAAATTACAGAGTGAGATTAAAGCTAAACTCAAAAGAGAGCTTTTGGTGACTCCCCATGTAGAATTGGTAGAACCAACTACTTTACCTAGAACTACCGGCAAAGCAAAAAGATTTATTGATAAAAGGGAGATATAAAATCCCTTTATTATATTCTCTTCCCTTTGCTTTTATATCCAGGATGCCCCTATGGCTACTTGCATGGCTACCTTTTTATTTGAGTCTGTTTTCGTACTGAGAACCCAAAATCACCGTCTACTTTCAATTTTTCAGAAAAGAAAAAGAGAAGCGCCCCCTTGACACTCAGAATTTTTTGACTATAATAAATAAGATTATGTTCAATTATTGAGAAAATGCTCTAAGTACGAGAGACTCAGTATGGAGGTTGCTGGTTCGATAACCGATCTCATAACGAGAATTACTTGACTCTACTACAAGGAAGGAGTGAAGCAGAGCCGGATTGCTACTATGCTGGGGATAGATTATGGTACCGGTGGGGCTAAAGGCTGTCGAAGAATATATGGTGATTATGCCTAGTCTATAACTGTTAGGGAGAGACGGAAGTGAAGTTGTTAGTTACCACTTTCATAAAAGGGGAAGACTTAGAGAAACTTAAAAAATATTTTGATGAGATACGTATTAGAGGACTTCCTCGGATATCCCGTGTATTGGAGCCAGAGGAGCTTATTCAAGAGATTCACGACATAGATATGTTTATCGTGGAGTTTGAAGAGATTACTGAAGAAGCTTTAACCAGAAGTAAACAGCTCAAACTCATTGCTTCTGTGCGCGCTGGACCACAAGCAAACATAGATATTGAGGCAGCTACTAGAAGAGGCATCCTGGTTCTTTATTCACCGAGTAGATCCTCGGATGTGGTAGCAGATTTCACTATCGGACTGTTGTTAGCTGCAACACGGTACATAGCGAAAGGACATTTTCTTGTAAAAACCTTTCAGTTAACCGAAGTGAATCCGCGAAGACCTGGTTTTGCTCCCCGGGATATCGTCTGGGTAACAAATAATCCAGAAAATTTTCCTTATTTGAAGCTAAAAGGTATTGGGCTCACGGGAAAAGCTCTTGGTATTCTTGGTCTAGGAGCTATTGGACAGGAAGTTGCACTGAGAGCAGTTGCCTTTAAAATGAATGTAATTGCTCATGATCCTTACGTCTCCAGAGAAAACGCAGAGAGAATCGGTGTGAGATTAGTGGACAAAGATACTCTCTTCCGCCAGGCTGATTTTGTAAGCATTCACGTAAAAGTTGAGCCCAAGACGTTAGCTCTTGTGGGGAAAAGAGAGCTGGAACTTATGAAACCTACTGCATTTTTCATTAACACCGCTAGAGGCGCCATAGTTGACCAGAAAGCACTGTACAGGGTACTCAAGGAGAGACGCATTGCTGGTGCTGCCCTTGACGTGTTTGAGAATGAACCGCTCAAACCCAGTGATCCTCTTCTGGATCTGGACAATGTAGTGCTTACCCCTCATATAGCTGGTGCCTGTTACGACAATTACGAAAAGGCATCTTCTATTGTTACTCGTGGCATAGAAGATTACTTGAAGGGAGTAAGGCCCCAACATGTTGTAAACCCTGATGTTGTTGATAAAAAGGAAGATACCCCATAGAGAATGGAACCTGAAAAAGCAAAGAGAAATAAGCTATGAAAGCTCCTGACCAACACAACCCCTTGACACTTTTTATATTTATATTATAATATAATAAGATTATGTTCAATTATTGAGAAAATACTCAAAGTCGAGAGAGCTTGAGCGTGGAGGTGGCTGGTATGATGACAGGCCTGATAACAAGAATAGCCTGGCTTTACTACAAGGAAGGATTGAAGGAGAGCCAGATCGCTACCATGCTGGGTCTATCGCGCAGCAAGGTAGGTCGTCTGCTTCAGAAAGCACGGGAGAATGGAATTGTCCATTTTCAGGTGCTTGGACCTATCGGGAATTGCCTGGAGATCGAGAAAAAAATCATTGATTTGTTTGATTTACAGGACGCGGTGGTAGTTCCCACAATTTCGCAAAACAAGATCAAAGAGAGTTTAGCCAGAGCCGCCGCTCAATACCTGGAGAGGCATCTCAGTAGTGGAAACCTCTTTGCTGTGGGTTGGGGAATCACCATCTCCGAAGTACCTACATTCATTCACTCGCAAGGAATACATGATCTTAGAATAGTCACCCTCAATGGGGGACTTGTCCCCTCATTTTATCTAAATCCCTACGATGTGGGAAGTAGGCTGGCCTACATCTTTGGAGGCCAGTGTTACTATGTTCATGCCCCTGCCATAACTGCATCAGAAGACCTGTGTCGTTCCTTCAAAGCCGATGCAACCGTAAAGCAGGCTCTGGAGATGGCCAAACACGCTGACTGTTCTATGGTGGGCATCGGTAGGGCTGCGGTTGAGTCGACCTTAGTTAAGACGAGATACCTTAATCTAGGAGAAACCGAGGCTCTACACCAGCAAGGTGCCGTGGGAGATATCCTAGCCCAGTTTTTCAATGCCCAGGGTGAAAAAGTTAACTGTGACCTACACAAAAGGATTGTAGCTTTTCCCATCGAAGATTTGAGCAAAATGAAAAGTGTAATTGGGTTAGCTGGTGGGACTAATAAAGTTCAAGCCATCCTGGGAGCACTCCATGGAAGGTACATTAAGATCCTCATCACTGATGAGAACACGGCCAAGTCTCTGATAAATCTTGAACAAAGACCAGCTTCTTAAAGTTGGATTTTTTTGGTTAAAGGAAAAGCTAAAAAATAAGGCTAGGAGGAGGTGAAAAGATAGAGATAGGCCGTTAGCTGGGATAAAGGAGAGCTTTCCAGAGGATAAGTGTCGAAAGATTAGTTTCTCTTTTGGAGGCTTTCCGCAGAAAAAGAGTATTGAATAAGTATGGTTTGATAGCGGTTTTAAGAAATACAAGAAAGGAGCAAATTTTATGAAAGGAAAATGGATAGTGATGGTGTTAGTAGTAGTGCTTGCTATGAGCATTACTCCAGGATGGGCTCAAGAGAAAACTATGTTTGGGCCCGAGGCAGACCTTAAAGGAACTATAAGCATCTATGCAAGGAGCTACACTCCTCTGGAACCCACCGCCGCGGATAGATGGCCTCCTCCAACATACCTGTGGACTATCATAGAAGAGTATGAGAAAATCCATCCGAACGTCCACGTAAAGATCATCCAGGGTGTTGCTTCAGGGGAAGCGGTTACCTGGACTCAAACAAGGTTAGTGAGTGGGACTGCTCCTGAGGTATGTTGGGGGCAAAGCAGAAGTGACGTATATGTATGGGCGCGGAGTGGTCTTCTAGTAGCTATGGATCCATATTTGAATATGCCGAATCCATACATTCCAGGAAATAAGAAATGGATAGATATTTTGGATCCTTCAGTTATTGCCACAATTAGAGCACCCGATGGAAAAGTGTACACTATAAATGGAGATCTGGTAACAACAGGTATATTGTATAATGCGGATATTTTCAAGGAGCTGGGATTAACAGAACCTAAGATATGGGCAGACTTTATGACAGTTCTCGGTAAGATCGAGTCAGCTGGTCATATTATTCCGATGAGTTTTCAGGGGGCAGAGAAAGATATGGGTTGGACTTGGTTAGCGAGATTTATTTACTATCCCCTCTACAGGCCCCTGATGGACAAAATGGATGTAATTCCTGAGGAAAAACCTGGTTTAGTTACCCGAAAGGAAATGGCCTTAGCTTGGAAGAAAGGAATAGAAACCATTACTAGTGATAGATTTAAAACTGGCGTTCAACTTCAAAAGGAGTTTTCCCAATACTGGAGCCCGGGTTTTCTTGGGTTGACCGCCTCTATGGCCTACGATCAATTTGTCACTGGTAAGGCAGCTATGCACCTAAATGGCTCTTGGCAAATCCAGGCTATAAAAGCGGATCCCTACAGAAAATTCAACTGGGGTATGTTCCCATTTCCACCTATTACTAGTGAAACTTCCCCTTATGCCTCTGAGCCAGGAGTTGTAAAAGGTCTGACATTAGGCGGTCCTTCAGCTGGTTTCCAATTCAATGTTCCAGTCTCTGCAAAAGACGAAGGCCTCCTAGAGGAAGCTGTTGATTTCCTTATGTTCCTTACTGCACCACAAAATGCTGGGCCTCTTATAGCTGATTTAGGTTCATACATGCCCAGCATTAAGGGAATAGAACCTCCGGAAGAGTTAAAGGCTGTATTCTACAAGCCTGGAGAGGCTGAGTTCATCGATTTAAAGATGCTTAGCCCTGGTTATCTTAATGGACCTAAGGAGGCCATAGATTTGTGTTACAAGACCTGGCAGCTCTTCATCGGGGAGCAGATATCAACAGAGCAGGCTGTATCACAGTGGAATAAGGATATGGATTATATTTGGAATAAGATGATTCAGGAAAGTGAGTGGGATTTCAGTAAGTATGGGGTTAAATGATAAAAAGTAATAGATAGTATGATCTAGCGTGCTGAGACCTTTCAGCACGCTAGATCAAAAAGGAGAAAAAATCTTATCTAAAAGAGATAGCTTACTAAGACTTGTTTGTAAGAACAAGTTCATTTATATTTCTCTTTTGCCTACTTTCGTTCTACTGATAATTTTTAGGTATTACCCTGCCTTTAGTGCTCTTTATCATTCTTTATTTGAGTGGCGTGGAGTAAGGACTGAACAATTTGTAGGATTTGCAAACTTTGTGGAAATGTTTAAAGATTTTGAATTTCAAACATCCCTTAAAAACATAGCGATAATTACAGTGACGAGAGTAATGATATCGCTTACCTTTCCATTATTGGCTGCTGAGCTTACCTTTAACCTGAGAAACTTAAGAACACAATATGTATATCGAACTATGTTTGTAGTGCCTATGGTAGTACCAGTAATAGTAACGCTATTGTTATGGGGTTTTATATACAGACCTGATGGGTTGCTTAATGCTATTTTAGAAGCGTTGGGGTTAGGATATCTTTGTAGAAGCTGGCTGGGAAACTTTAATACAGCATTACCTGCTATTATATTTATAGGCTTTCCGTGGATAGCTGGGCTGGGCACGTTTGCCTATCTTATTTATTTAGCTGGTCTTCAAGCTATTCCTGAGAGTCTGTTTGAAGCCAGCACTTTAGATGGTGCTACCAGGATCCAACAGATATTTTCGATAGATATCCCTCTGCTTATGGGACAGATTAAACTGATCCTTATTTTAACGATTATAGTCGTCGTTCAAAGCTATTACATACAATTAGTATTGACTGAGGGAGGTCCGGGATACGCTACCATGGTTCCAGGTTTACATATGTATTATAATACATTTTCATATTTTAGGATGGGCTATGGATGTGCTGTGGGTACATTTCTTTTCGCAATAATATTCACATTGACAGTAATTAATAGAAGATATATCCGTTCGGCGGTGGAGTTTGAAGCAAAATGAGATCAAAGATCTATAAGGGCCTTATAAGGGAGGTGTCAAAACACATCTGCATATTAACACTCATATTTTTGACTTTGTATCCATTTTCCTTTCTGGTTGTCTCATCCCTAAAAAGCCATGAGGACATTATACATAACATGGTAGGTTTGCCTCAAGTTATTAGATGGATAAACTATATCGTAGCTTGGAAAAAAGTGAATATATATATACTCAATAGTATTATGATGAGCGGAGCTACGGTAGGCATGGTGATATTTTTGGCTTCTTATACAGGCTTTATATTCGCTCGTCATAAATTCCCGGGAAGGGAATTCTTATTTTACGCTATTATAGCTCTTTTAATGATACCAAGAGAATTAACATTAATCCCTCTGTTTATTATTGTGAGAGATTTAGGACTGCTAAATAGTAGATGGGGCTGTATAATCCCTTGGACTTCAGGAGGACTAGTGTTTGGTATATTTATTATGCGCACCTTTATGGCCTCGCTGCCTGAGGAAATATTTGAGTCTGCCCGGCTTGATGGAGCAAATGAAACTCAGTTATATCTCAAAATTGCTCTTCCCCTTTCTGTTCCTATTGTTATAGCCGTAGGTATTATGCATTTTGTTAATACTTGGAATGATATTATATGGCCTCTGGTCACGATAACAAGGGAAGAGCTGAAGCCAGTAACCATAGGGCTTATGAGTTTTCAAGCTATAGACCCCTATGCTCAAAATTACGGTCCTTTATTTGCAGGTTATCTATTAACATCCATACCATTAATAATACTATTTATGTTTACTATGAAATACTACATACGAGGTTTACTGGCTGGAGCAATAAAAATGTAAATTCTAATTGGGGTTATAATCAAGACTTTGGGACTTTTTACCCCAAACTCAGCCTCAAATCTCCCTGGATAAAGTCTAACAAACTAACACCGAGTCACTGATGAACATCTTTATGATTCTTTTCTCAGTCTGTTAGGAGAGGCTAACCTGTTACATTACTATGAAAAAGGAGAACCTAGATGATGCCTGCGCCAACCATTGCTTTAATTTCAACCGGTCTTGGTCTAGCAGTAGAACTTAGCAACAAGGCTAGGTCTATTGTTCCACCAGAATGCCGTGTAATCAACATTGTGGACGACAGTATTGTTTCAGTGATTGAAAAAGAAAGTGATGAAAAAGAAAATTGCGTCCTGCCGCTAAGTATCACTCGAAGGATATGCGATTATGCAGTTTATGCGGAGTGTAGCGGTGCTGATGTTATCCTGGTTACATGTTCCTCTATTTCTGAGGCTGTAGACGTAGCTTCAAAGCTAGTGAAGGTTCCTGTTCTAAAAATCGACGAGCCTATGATCGAGGAAGCTTTGACAAAAGGAGTCAGAATTGGGGTTGTTGCCACCTTGCCTACCACTTTGGGACCCACTGTTCGGTTGTTGAAGCGCAAGGCAGACGAATCTGGAAGAAAGGTAGAAGTAAAATCGGTTTTGGTGCAGGGTGCTTTCAAGCTACTATCTAAGGGCCGCAAGGAAGAACATAATTCTTTAGTTAGAAAAGCAATTGGTAAGTTAGAAATGGGTACCGACTGTATAATACTTGCTCAGGCATCAATGGCCCGAGCGATTGAGCGTTTTCACACCAAGGTGCCCGTATTAACTAGTTTCCCTGGTGGACTGAAAGTAGCATGTGATCTCTTTTTGTCTCGTACCCAGGTAAAAAATAATTCTCAGACTGAGAGCGCTTTGGACAAGTGACGTGAGGGTAAGGAACTTGCCTCGCATTCTTAAGGTTTTTGGAGGGAAAGCAGACCGTTGAAATTCCTGAGGTGTGATAAATCATATATAATCTTCTAGGAAAGCTAAACTATTAAATACCAGTTATGTCGGTAGAAGGTTAGTATTAAGGCAATACAGGTGAGTTAATCCAAAAAATAAAGAGGTAATCAGATGGACTCGGAAGTTATAGCTAGTTCTCAGGAGCAAAAGTACATCCCTGATACACTCAATTTAGAGGAACGAGCTGCAATTGCCATTAATAGCCTTACAGGTTGCGTAGATGTCGAGAACGGCTACATCCCTTATATGGCTGTAAATTTGATATCCAAACCAGCAGTTATGATACATTCCCCCTGGGACTATGGATCCAGTATTGGCCGTTTAGTTGATGCCCTCATACTGGCCAGGTATACGTCCGGGGAGACCCTGGGAGAAGATATCGAGAAACATTTACGGGCTAATCTACTCAGCCTCTTTAAGGATGATGGTTTGAGTTACAGGCGGCCATCACCTCTCAACGATCCCCACGCGAATATGCATGATCAGCGCTCGGTGTTGCTCGGATTGACTACGTGGTTTATGGCTACCGGTGATTCTAAGGTGAAAACTGCTGCAGATAAGCTTTGCGCCGCTCTGAAAAGAATTGCTTTAAAGCAAAGAGACTTTTGGTGCTTTCCTTCAGCGGAGTATACAGAACAGGGTTGGCCTTCTCGTGACGCCATATTTGTAGGTACGATGGTTGATCCAGCACACACCAGCGCTCGTATGATAAATCCGCTGATTAAGTATTACCAGGTAACGGGAAATACTGACGCATTCGAACTCGCTGAAAACTTTACTGCACATACGGTTTATCACAGTGGAGCATTCAATGTGGACGGAAGTTTCAACAAAGGAACGGAGTTCAGAAATGGCCACTTCCACAGCCGCACTGTTAGCGTCGCCGGCATTGCTCGTTTTGCTCAGTTTACGGATAACGCCTTCTATATGCACTGGGTTAAGAATGTATACGACTGGATTTTATCTCAGGGTACCTCATTTGGGTGGTTTCCAGGGGCGCTGGTCAAGAACAAAGCCTACCACCACGAAACTTGTACGTTGACTGATATCATTGAAATAGGGATAATTTTAGCCCAGAGTGGCTATCCCGAGTATTGGGACTGTGTCGAACGTCTTGTACGTAATCATTTGGTGGAAACACAACTTTTAAGAGCAGATTGGGTTGTGGAGGCGGATAACTACCAAAAGGACACATGGAAAAAGACATATTACCAGGTCGGACGTCGCTCGATTGGTGGTTTTGCGGGCTGGGCAGCTCCAAATGATTTTGTCTGCGAGATTGAGCACAGTTATGACATTATGACCTGCTGTAGAGCACATGGGACCAGAGGGCTATTCCTGGCGTGGAGTAATATAGTAACGGAAAAAGATAGTCGCGTAAGTGTTAATCTTCTCTTGAACAGAGGTACCCGCTGGCTAGACGTCAACAGTTATTTGCCACACGAAGGACGAGTGGATCTAAATATAAATCAGGATATTCGGCAATTACTTGTTCGCATCCCCTCATGGGTAGCGTTTGATGCTGTAAAGGTTAGCCGGAAACACAACGATAATGACGGGATGAGGAAGCTGGTAGAGAGTTGGATTGGTCGCTTCGCCAAGCTGGGTTCTTTCCGCAAGGGTGAAAAGATCACCATAGCTTTCCCCTTGAGACAATGCCAAACAACTGAGAAAGCATGGGATCAACAATTTGTAGCTGAATGGCAAGGTGATGACCTGATTTTCATAACCCCACCAGGAAAATACTATCCCTTGTATACCAATCGTAAGGTCTATAAGAAGGCACCAAAAAAAATAGGGGATTACCATCGCATCCAAGACGAGTTTCGATGGTAGAGACATGAATTACGAAAGAATAGACAACCTTTTGCTTTCTCTTTTTTAAGGGTCACCTTTATCATTCCTCCCAAGGTAATGGACGTTATTGAAGCCTCAGGAGTGGAAGAGGTAGTCTTACTATTTGAATTTTCCCATGGAGAGCGTTATCCACAGAATATCAGGTGATAAACGATTTAAAGAAGTAAGTCAATAGAATCCCGGACAAAATGTATTGAGAAGTAAAGAGTGAGATTATGGTTTCTCAAAAGGCGAAAAAAGGGAATTATGATTCAGTGAAGGCGCCTACAAGCCTTCTTTGTGAGTATGTAGCAAATCCCTTGGGTATTGATGTGACCCTGCCTAGATTTTTCTGGGTACTCACTCATCTTGGCCGCGGGCAGCTTCAGTCTGCCTATCAGGTGCTTGTTGCCAGTAACCAGGCAACTCTGGATGGCGAGACGGGTGATCGGGATAGCGGTAAAGTAGTCTCAGGGGAGTCAGTAAATGTTCCCTATGCAGGTACTCTTCTAGAGAGTAGAAAAATGTATTACTGGAAGGTACGTGTGTGGGATAAAGATGGAAAGGTAAGTCCCTGGAGTAAGACAGCTACATTTGAGATGGGCCTTTTGAAGCCTGATGACTGGAAAGGAAAGTGGATTAAGGGAGGAAATCTTCTTCGTAGGAAGTTTAGTATTGATAAGGACATCGCACGAGCACGGGTCTATGTATCCGGTTTAGGCTATTATGAGCTGCGTATCAATGCAGATAAGGTTGGCGACTCTATCCTTGATCCAGGCTGGACTGATTACAAAAAACGGGTCTTCTACTCTGTCTACGATGTGAGTAAATATTTGGAAAAAGGTGAAAATGCAATAGGCATTATGCTCGGCAATGGACGATATGTGAAGGCATATGGATATGGCTCACCGAAAACAATCTTCCAACTAAACATAGAATTTACTGACGGCACCAGTGAGAGTGTTGTTACTAATGAGAGCTGGAAGACTGCCCAGGGTCCAATTTTTGCTGACGACATCTACAATGGGGAAACTTATGATGCTCGGCTAGAAAGATTAGGTTGGGATACCCCCCTCTGCGATGACTCTAATTGGAGTTCTGTCACCGTCGTGGATGCCCCAGAAGGGAAGTTACTCTCCCAGGCAAGCTTTCCGCCAATTAAGGTGGTAAAAATATTACAACCTAAGAAAATTACCAATCCAAAGCCGAATGTTTATGTCTATGACTTCGGACAGAATTTTACTGGCTGGGTGAGGCTCCGTGTGCGTGGCCCAAGAAGCACTCAGGTACAACTGAGATATGCTGAATTGTTAGATGAGAACGGCATGATTAACACTACACCTAATCGTGGGGCAAAAGCAACCGATACCTATATCCTCAAAGGAGAAGGAGAAGAAATATACGAGCCACGCTTTACCTACCATGGTTTTCGCTATGTTGAGGTAACTGGTTTTCCTGGCACACCAACCCTGGAGAGTTTAGAAGGAGGTGTAGTCCACTCAGCGGTAGAGCCTGTTGGTGGCTTTACCTGCTCTAATTCTTTGATCAACAAGATTCACCAGAATGTCCTCTGGGGACAACTGAGCAATCTCATGAGTATTCCTACTGACTGTCCACAGCGCGATGAGCGTATGGGATGGATGGGTGATGCTCAACTTGTTGTGGAAGAGGCAATTTACAACTTTGATATGGGTGGTTTCTATACAAAATGGATCGAGGATATAAGCGATTCGCAGAAGGAAGATGGTAGCGTGCCGGATGTTGTGCCACCTTATTGGAGCATTTACCCTACTGATCCTGCTTGGGGTACTGCCTGTATAGTTATTCCCTGGTATCTCTATCAATATTATGGAGACAAGCAGATTTTGAAAAAAAACTATTCCCCTATGAAAAAATGGATTGACTTTCTCAGCAGTAAGACAGTGGATTATATTGTTTCATATAGTAAATATGGGGACTGGTGTCCTCCGGGACATATCAAGGCAGTGGATACCCCCGGGGAGCTTACCTCAACCTGGTATTACTATTACGATACCCTGACACTGTGTACGATTGCCCGTATTTTGGGCAACCACGAGGATGCAGAAAAGTATGCTCAGCTCTCTGATAAAATTAAAGAGGCCTTTAACAAGAAATTCCTTAAAGATGATCACTATGGCACTGGTAGTCAAACCTGTAATATTCTCCCGCTATTTCTAGATATGGTCCCTGAAGATAGGAAGAAGACCGTGCTGAAAAATTTAATAGGCGATATCGTGATCACGCACAGCAATCACCTTAATACCGGCATCGTAGGTACCAGATATATATTGGATGTCTTAACACAATGCGGCCAGGCAAATCTTGCCTATAAACTCGTAACTCAAACGACTTATCCCGGTTGGGGATATATGATTCGAGAAGGAGCTACTACCCTTTAGGAAAGATGGGAATACCTCATTGACGCTGACATGAACTCCCATAATCACATAATGTTTGGTAGCGTGGATACCTGGTTCTATAAAGTTCTGGCTGGCATTAATAGTGACCCCGCTGGTCCTGGTTTTCGAAGGATCATCATTAGGCCTCATGTTGTTGGTGATTTAAATCATGTTAGTGTTTCCATTAACACTATCAGGGGTATGATATCTTCAAGCTGGAAGAAAAATGGCCATTGGTTAACTCTTGATATTACTCTACCTGTCAATACCCAGGCGAAGGTGAGTGTTCCCAAGATTAAGTTAAGCAACGTCACGATTAAGGAGAGTGGAAAAACCATTTGGGAAAATGATTCATACCTCGGAGGCATAGCAGGAATCACCGGCGGGAGTCAGAATGATGAGCGTGTGACATTTGACGTCGGATCGGGGTCATATTTCTTTGAGGTGAGCGGCCGGAAATGATGGAAGCGACCTTTTTATATGTATAGGTGAAGCAGAACATATGGGAAGGTGTCAAGCCTTGGATCAGGTAACCGAAAGAGGAGTTTTTGGATTACTTCAAGGAGTGAGACGATGAAACAATTGGATATTACGTTCCCTCGGGAAAAGATGACGCGAGTCATTATTAACACCGATGCCAAAAACGAGGCGGACGATCAGTACGCCATTGTACACGCCTTGCTCACGCCGTCATTTGAGCTGCACGGAATTATTGCGGCCCACTTCGGAACTCGGCGGACCAAGGAAAGTCTCAAAGAAAGTCGCGGGGAAGTAGACAAGCTGCTCCACCTGATGGGATGGGTAGGCAGAGTGCGAGTGAAGGACGGTGCTCCCCAGGCCCTCCCCGATGAACATACGCCCGTCCCTTCACCAGGAGCACAATTAATCATCGGGGAAGCCTTAAAAGACGATCCTCGCCCTTTGCACGTCGCTTTTTATGGGCCGCTTACGGACATGGCCTCCGCTCTCTTACTTGAACCCCGAATTGAGGAACGGAATTTGCGAGTAGTGTGGATTGGTGGTGGTCCATGGCCTCTGGGGGGCAGAGAGTTCAATCTCTCCAATGACATTTATGCGGCCAACATAGTTTTTCGTTCTCGACTCGAGCTATGGCAGATCCCAAGCAGTGTGTACCGCCTAATGCCTGTCAGCTACTCCGAACTGATGGAAAAGGTGTATCCCTGTGGTGAGCTCGGGCGCTACTTGGTCGAGCAGCTAATAGAATGGAACTACCAGAATGTAGAAGGACCTATCGAATATCGCTCCTTAGGAGATTCACCCGCCGTGGGCGTAATCATGTATCCGGAATGCGGGTGCTGGGAGTGGCGTCCTGCACCTGAGTTTGATCAACAGATGCATTATCGGCACACTGGCCTAAATAGGCCAATCCGGGTATACAACTCTGTGGATGCTCGCTTCGTTCATGAGGACTTTTTTGCAAAGCTCGCCCACTTTGCACGCAAACAAACCCAAGATCGTGGCCGATAACAAGCTCAGTTATTTGCCCGTTCAGTAGTAAGGGGTATCTTCGGGATAAGATGTCTGGGGAGGAGAAGGAGCACAAAAATGGTTGAAACAAGGAGGCTTTGGGTGGACAAGACAGTATCAATCAGCACAATCGCATACGATGGATACAACCTAGAGACCGCTTTGAAACAGATATCTCAGGTTGGGAGCCGTTATGTGGAGCTGGATGCTATAGAAGGATTATCTGAACATATCAAATCGCAAGATTTAGAGGATAGCGCTTTTGAGAAAAGAATTGGCACAATGATGAGGCAATTCCGTCTCTCCTCTATCGCATTCTCCGCTCATATGGACTTAAGCAAAGAAGAGGCAGTTCCTCTTTTTGAGAAAAAAATGAGATTTGCTAAAAGTTTAGGTGCAAAGATTATCAATACATTCTCTGGTCCCTTAAAGAGAATCAACACCTTTTATGAAAATATTAAATCCATTGATAAACTTGCCAAATCAATGGATTTGATTGTGGCACTTGAAACTCACGGAGATATTATTTCAGATAGATCAAGCCTTAGTGTAATCGAGAAAATAAATTCAGAGAATGTGAGGATTAACTACGACTTTGTTAACTCTTTCCACTCTACTAGAGGTAAAATTGACCTGGAGAAAGACTTTGAAGCTATGCTGAAATATATAGTGCACTTACATCTTAAAGATACACGTTTAGAGAAAGATACCTGGCATTTCACCCAAATCGGGAAGGGGATTATAGACTACCAGGGAATTTTTAAGATCTTAAGGAAATCCCCTCAGAAAATCCCTATGAGCATTGAACTGCCTCTTAGATTAGAAATGAAGGAAGGTGAAGCTCCCATAAAGACAAAATCCCCTTTAGACATTGGGCAAATTAACAAAATTGTGAGCGATTCTTTATCTTATGTCAGAAGATTAGGAAATCTCTCTGATTACCAGAGTTAATATGAAATAATAGGAGAATGAGAATGGCACAAACAGTTGCAATAATCGGAGCCGGTGGAAAAATGGGCAGTCGATGTACAGACAACCTGGTTAAAGAAAACTATAAGCTTTTACTCTGTGAAAAAGGTGAGGCCGGCCTGAAAAGACTCCAGGAAAAGAGTTTGAAGGCTACTCCTATTGAGGAGGCTGTGCCTGTGGCTGATATCGTTATTATGGCTGTTCCTGATGTTCTCTTGAGCAGCATTGCAGAAAATATAGTTCCCATACTTAAGACAAATGCCACCATAATATTGCTTGATCCGGCTGCCCCTTATGTAGGTGGTATTCCCACACGTAAGGATATTACTTACGTGGTAACTCATCCATGCCATCCCGCTCTCTTCAGAGAACAAAAGACTCTTGAGGCCAGAAGAGATTTTTTTGGTGGTATTGCAGCGGTTCAAGATATCGTAATTGCTTTGATAAAGGGTTCGGAGCAAGATTTTAACAAAGCACAGAAACTTTGCTGTGAAATGTTTGCCCCTGTTGATAACTGTTATAGAGTTACTCTTGAACAGATGGCCATACTTGAACCAGCTTTATCCGAGGTTATCGGGTGTGCAGCCGCATCTATCCTAAAAGAAGCGGTTGATGTTGCGGTTACCTGTGGAGTACCAAAAGAGGCCGCTAAATCGTTTATATTGGGACACATCAATATCTCGTTAGCTATTGTTTTTGGGGCCATCGAGGCGGATTTCTCTGATGCAGCGAAGGTTGCTGCCAGTTTAGGAAAAAACTGGGTTTTTAAATCCGATTGGAAGAAGGTGCTTAAGCCAGAAATGCTTCGGAAAGCAATAGAGGTTATGTTGCACCCAGGAAAGGTTAATGTTCAATAATGTCTTTCTCAGTAAGAAAGTGAAAAGAGGTGAACTTAATGGCAGATTATCTGATGGGGATAGATTATGGTACCGGTGGAGCTAAAGCTTGTATAATTAACACTGAAGGAAAGGTTCTCGCCTATGCTTTTCGTGAATATCCGATAATTACCAAAAAGCCTGGCTGGTCAGAGCATGATCCTCATCTTTACTGGCAGATAGCAGGAGAGATTATTAAAGAATGTATTAATCAGGCTCAAATTGACCCTGGTGAAATTCGCGGCATTGGAACTTCCTCTGCTCTTCCCTCCATGGTGATGGTGGACAAGAATCATCAACCTATTCATTCTGCCTATAACCTGATGGATAGAAGAGCCACTGATGAAGTTAAGTGGCTGAAGAAAAACATTGACGAAGATAAGATTTTTGAGCTGACCGGTAATCGTCTGGATGATCATCCGCTGATAGTTAATCTAATGTGGGAAAAAAATAACCGTCTGGAGCTTTACCAGAAGATATCCAAAGCCTTGACCATCGATGGTTTTATCAGGTTAAAGCTTACGGGCAAGGCCACCGTCAACTACGGGGCAGGAGCTTTTTATGGAGTAGCTTGGGACATCAGGAATCATCGTTTTGATGAAAAAATGCTGGAGGCGGTAAATATTGACCCCGAACTTCTTCCTCTGGCTTATCCCTGTGAAGAAATTACCGGAGAGGTGACTCAAGAATCAGCAGAAGCCACTGGGCTTTATCCAGGAACACCGGTTTGTGCCGGAACGGTTGATTGCTGCGCTGGATGGGTGGGCGGAGGAGCTATTTATGAAGGTGATATTCACGTGAACCTGGGCAGCGTGGGAAATTTCGGCATAGTTCACAAAACCAGAAATTTTCTGAAATCCATGATTGCCTGTGCTCATACGATTGATTCTGGTCATACTTATGTCACTGTTCCCAGTACCATTACCGGGGGACAGCTTTTGCGCTACATGCGCGATAACTTCTCTCAATTTGAGGTAGAGATGGAAAAAGTCCTCAAGGTAAGCTCTTATGACCTTTTGAATCTGGAAGCAGAAAAGATAAACCCGGGAAGTGATGGGCTGGTGGTTCTTCCTTACTTTATGGGAGAAAGAACTCCCATTTGGGATGTAAACGCCCGGGGAGTAATCTTTGGCCTTTCTCTTTCTCATACTAAAGGCCACTTGGTGAGAGCAATGATGGAGTCAGTAGCCTATGCTCTTTACCACAATTTTGAGATTGTTCAGGAAGCTGGCTGGAAGATGAATTATCCTATTGTATTTAACGAGGGCGGGGCGAGGAGTCAACTCTGGAGAAAAATCATAACCGATGTTTTCAATGTCCCCACCGTCTTTTTGAAGAATCGGACTGGTGCTCCCTATGGAGATGCAATACTTGCTGGGGTTTCTGCCGGGATTTTTAAAGATTTCTCAGTAGCCAGGCAGTGGTCAGAGTATATAGAACCGATGGAACCTTCACCGGAAAACCACCAAATTTATATGGATTATTACCGAATTTATCGAAGAATTTACCAGCATCTCAAAGATGACTTCAAAGAACTGGCACGAGTGAGAGAGAAGTAGATAACCCTGAGTGATGAGTCTAGGAAACTCTATCTTCTCTTCAAAGCCAAAGGAGGAATTGTGTGGAAATTCTGGGGAAGGGAATTCAAGAAAAAGTTTCTGGGAGATTTATTGAGCGGAGGTGTCTAAAATGAGTTCTACTTTTGGTTTAATTGTAGGTAATCGTGATTTCTTTCCTGATGAACTTGCTAGAGCCGGTCGAGAAGAGATGATGAAAGTTTTGCAGGAAGAGGGTTTTTCAGTCGTCTCTCCTTCTCCAGAAGAGACCCGTTTTGGAGTGGTAGAAACCTGGCAAGATGCTAAAAAGTGCGCTGCTTTATTTAAAGAAAATCAAGAAAAAATTGATGGAATCATTGTAAGTCTGCCTAACTTTAGCGATGAAAAGGCTACCTCTGATACCATTCGCTTAAGCGGTCTTGAGGTGCCTGTCCTGGTGCATGCTTTTCCTGATGATCTGGATGCTTTGGACCTTCCCCATCGTCGGGACAGTTTCTGCGGGAAGATCTCAGTTTGCAACAATCTAAATCAGTACGGTATCCCTTTCTCACTTACCCGTTCTCATACTATAAGCCCTCAAGATGCCGACTTTAAGGAAGATATTAGCTGGTTTGCTGGAGTATGCCGGCTAGTAAACGGGCTGAAAAATATCAAGCTGGGGGCTATTGGAGCAAGACCCAACGCTTTCAAGACTGTGCGATTTTCTGAAAAAATTCTGGAATCTTATGGTATTTCCGTAGAAACGATTGACCTTTCTGACATTTTTGCCGGGATGAGTAAAATCTCAGATGAAGATAGTGCCCTGAAAGCTAAAATTGAAGAGATAAAATCCTACTGTGATACGGAAGGAATCCCACCTGAGAAAATAAGTACCATTGCCCGTTTTGGAATAACAGTTGAGAGGTGGATGAAAGATAATGACTTAGTAGCCTCGGCTATCCAGTGCTGGATTTCTCTGGAGAACAATCTTGGCATTATGCCCTGCACGGTGATGAGTATGATGAGTGAGAAACTCCTGCCCAGCGCCTGTGAGGTGGATATTACGGGAGTTCTGGCGATGTATGCTTTGCAGCTTGCCTCAGAGTCCCCTTCCGCTCTGACAGACTGGAACAATAACTATGGCAATGATCCTGATAAAGGGATTATCTTCCACTGTGGTAATTTTGCTAAGTCTATCTTTGATGAGAAGGTGAAGATGCACTATGGAGATGTTATCTCTAGCACTGTAGGCAAGCAAAATGCCTATGGGAGCCTGACCGGAAAAATTAAATCTGGAGCTTTAACATATGCCAGATTTACCACTGATGACCTTGATGGGTGTTTGAGAGCTTATGTAGGTGAAGGTCAGGTTACCGAGGATGAGCTTAATACCTTTGGGGCAAGAGGTGTGGTTCGTATTCCCCGAATGCAAGAGCTTCTCAAGTTTATTTGTAAAAATGGCTTTGAACACCACGTAGCTATAAATCTCTCCAGTGTCGCTAGCATATTCAATGAAGCAATCAGCAGCTACCTTGGAATTGAAACTTATTGGCACAGGCAATGAAGCTTCCTAAATGTGAGAGGAAATTGGAATTGATTATTCAAGGAGGGAATGTATGCACTTAGCAATTAACACCTTTGTATATGAGGTAGGGAAAGTTCCTATTGAAAGAACCTTAAAGAGTGCTAAGAAATTTGGATTTGAGTTCATTGATTTAGCTGCTTACCAGTCGGGAGATCCCACACAAATGAGTAAGAAGAAGAGCAAAGACCTAGTAAAAATGTTCAAGGACTTTGGATTTAAATCTTCACAACTGCTTCTTGTAAATACACAAAATATAGCTTCTTCAGATGCATCTTTAAGAAAACAGACCCTGGACTATATGAAAAAATGTGCAGATTTTCAACTAGAACTTGGCGGAAAACAGGTTCTCGTATGTTGGGGATGTGGAATATACGAGGATAAAATGATCAAAGAGCAGGCCTGGATTAATTCTTTGAACACGATTCGAGAGTACGCCAGGTGGTGCTTGGACAAAAAAATCCTTATTGATCTGGAACTGGACCCCCATGTTTACTTTGTGGTAAATAGTTTAGAAAAGATGGTAAAAATGATTGAAGATGTAGAGGTGCCGAACGTCTTTCCAAATATTGACATTGGACATTTATGCATTACCAGAGAACCTCCTAAAACCATGGAAAAAGTAAAAAGCAGAATCCTTCACGTACACCTAAGTGAAACCGATACCTTTGAACATACCAACAGCATTATTGGCACTGGAAAAGTGGATTTTAGATCCTACATTGACAAATTGTTTGAGTTAGGGATTGAGAAAAACTGTAGAAAATACAATGAGGTGGCAGTAGCAGGGATTGAAATGGGGGAACCGGGTGGAGAAGTAGATGATCCTGACCGATGGGTCCAGGAGAGTCTTTCCTATATCAAAACAGTTCTTCCAGAACTTATTTTGTGATTAATCCCGAATTAATTCAATAATTTGTTTGATCTAAGAAATGGCGGTCTTGTCGATGCCAAAATCGAGGATGTGGGAATAGCTAAGGAGGTAGTAGTTTGGAATACATATACAGGAGTTTACAGGATTTAGAGAAAAAGGGAGAATATGTCAAGGTAGGCTTGGTGGGTGCAGGACAGATGGGATCTGGCTTGGTCAGTGTTGCCGCTCAAATGCCTGGGTTTAGGATTGTAGCTGTAGCCGATCTGGAGATAGAGAGAGGAATAAGGGCGTACCAGGAAAGCGGGATTGATGAGAATCAGATAGTGGTGACCGAAGATCCTGTGTATGCAGAAAAAGCCATTGTCCGAAAAAAAGTAGTGGTAACCAAAGAAGCGAAGATTATTTCCCACATTCCTTCCATCGAGGCAGTAGTTGAAGGAACAGGTCTTCCCACAACAGGAGCCGAGATAGCCTTAAGCTGTATACTGAGTAAAAAACATATCATTATGCTTAATGTGGAGACCGATGTGGTGGTGGGTCTCATCCTAAAAAAACTAGCGGACAACGCCGGAATAGTATATACAGTCTCTGCCGGGGATGAGCCAGGGGTGATTAAGGAATTATACAACTTTGCTCGGACCCTCGGATTTACGGTAGTCACGGCTGGAAAAGGGAAGAACAATCCTATCAATCATTATGCAAACCCGGACGATTGTAAGGCGGAAGCGGAAGAGAAAGATATGAACCCTAAGATGCTCGTCTCTTTCGTGGACGGCTCTAAGACAATGATAGAGATGACGGAAGTGGCTAATGCTACCGGATTGATTCCCGATATACCTGGAATGCACGGGCCAAAGGTAGACGTTCCCGACCTGCAAAAAGTCTTCGTACCACGAAAGGACGGAGGGATACTTTTTCACTCAGGTGTGGTAGACTACTCCACTGGAAAAGTAGCACCAGGAGTATTCATTGTCATACGAACGGATAGCCACATCATTAGAAAAAACCTTAAGTACTATGCTTTAGGTGAAGGCCCGTATTATCTCCTGTATCGGCCTTACCATTTGTGTTCGATTGAAACTCCTCTCTCTGTTGCTCGGGCGGTTCTTCTTGGGGAGTACACTGTTAACACGGAGAGATTAGTGGCGGAGGTGGTAGCAATAGCTAAAAGGGATCTTGAGCCAGGTCACGTTGTTGATGGTATTGGGGGGTATGATGTATTTGGAAAAATCTATGTTACTGCCGAAGCAAGAGAACTCCAGGGTATTCCCCTGGGATTAAGCGAGGGAGCAATAGTAAAAAACAGGATAAAGAAAAGCGAGCCCCTCACTCAGGATAAAGTATCCTTGAATAAGGATACGGTCCTGTTTCAGTTATGGCAAATACAGAACAGATTCATGCAGGATATGGAAATAACAGCCGGGTGTGGAAGGGAAGAATGAGGTGACGAATAATATGAACGCTCTTGTTTTTCTGGGACCGGAGAAGATGGTGTTAGAAGAGGTTTCTACTCCTTCTTGTCCGCCGGAGGGTATTCTCTTGAAGGTGAAGGCCTGTGGGTTGTGTGGCTCCGATTTGAGGACGTACCACAGTGGACACGCCAATGTGAGACCCCCTTGGATCTTGGGCCATGAAATAGCAGGAGTAGTGGCGGAAGTTGGGAAAGAAATCCAGGGGTATAAAATAGGAGATAGGTTAGCAGTTGCTCCACCTGTATATTGCGGTAAGTGTATATTTTGCCGGCAAGATGAGTATGACCTGTGTCTGAATATCAAAGAAATTGCTCAGCATTGGCCAGGGGGATTTGCTGAATATATGATAATTCCCCAAGAAGCTCTATTCTTAGGAAATGTAAATCCAATTCCGGCAAATATCTCGTATTGTGAAGCAACTATTTCCGAACCTCTCTCCTCCTGTATAAAGGCTCAAGAGATAGGGCGGGTAGAAGTTGGAGAAAGTGTGGTTATAATCGGGGCGGGACCCATTGGATGTTTTCATGCCGAAATAGCTCATACAAGGGGCGCATCCAAGGTAATGATAATGGATATTCTAGAGGAAAGACTGGAGTTAGCGAAAAGATTTAACCCCGAGGTACTGATTAATAACGCGGCACCCGGATATATTCCCAAAGTATTGAAGGAAACCGACAACCTGGGAGCAGACGTGGTGATTGTGGCTTGCCCTTCGGAGAAAGCACAAATAGAGTCTCTGGAAATGGTAAGAAAGGGAGGAAGAGTCATCTTCTTTGGGGGTCTGCCTCATGGTAAAAGTCAGGTATTTCTCGATACTAATCTTATTCATTATAAGAATCTTCGCATCCATGGTTCTAGCACCTTTGCTCCCAGACATCACAAATTAGCCATAGAGATGATCGCCGAGGGAAAGATAAAGGCGAATGAATATATTACTGATGTTTTTTCTTTGCAGGAGTATCAGAAGGCTATCACGGTTTTAGAATTGGGCAAAGCTCTTAAAGTGGTTTTGATGCCCGACAGTGAAGTGAAGATATGAAGAAACAACGGATCAAAATACCTACGTCTAAACACGATGATTCTTTTCAAAGAGAGGAAAAATATGATTTTGCGGTAGGAAACGACCACGCCGGATTTTATCTAAAGGGTCGAATCAAACAATATCTTTTGAAAAAAGGGAAAAAGGTTCTGGATGTGGGAACTTACGATTGCAAGAGTGTAGATCCAGGTCCTATCGCTGAGAGAGTGGGGCAACTTGTGGCTGATGGTACATCTGCCAAGGGGATTCTAGTTTGTGGAACCGGGATTGGTATGTGTATGGGAGCAAATAAAGTGTTTAACATCAGGGCAGCACTTTGTCACAACACGTATACCGCTCGTTATGCGAAACGGCACAATAACGCAAATGTACTTTGTCTAGGGGCTCGAGTCATCTCAGAAAAGGTGGGTTTAGAATGTGTGAAGATTTGGCTAAAAGAGGATTTCTTAGGGAAAAAGTATGCGCGCCGTATGGACTATCTGGACATCATTGAAGAGCACTCTCTCCAAAGCAAAAAGTAAATCCACACAGTTGCAATGTAGGTTGGTTATTAATCCGGAGACTTTGGAGACTCAAAGAGAAGGTGAAGAAGGAGAGCTGGTACTCAGTCCCATAAATAGAGAAGCAATGCCCCTTTTAAGATGTAGAATTGGTAGAACCAACTACTTTACCTAGAACTACCGGCAAAGCAAAAAGATTTATTGATAAAAGGGAGATATGAAGAAGGATATGCTTCAGGATAATCTCGTATTGCGTATATCGTATTGCGCAATACGCATCACGCATGACGCAATACTATTCATACACGCTTTGAGCGAGTGCTGTTCTCAATTTTATAGTATTTTTAGTTAAATGGTTAATTTAACTCACCACTCACCAATTAACCACTCACAATTTACGTTCCAAGAGATACTCGATGCGCTCTAGAGCTAATCTCGCAAGATAATAATAGAGGGCCCTATTGTTTTGCAACAATGGCTTCTTTGGGGCAAACCTGAGTGCAAAAACCACAGCCTGTGCACAAGATTTCATCAATGGTGATAGCCTTCTTATTGGTACTTTCCCTGTAAATAGCCGGGCATCCAATTTTAAGACAACTGCCGCACTGCGTACACTTATCTGAGTCTATGGCAAGGGGATTCTTTTTTAGTCTTTCTACTAGAACACAGGCACGTCTGGAGATAATTACTGAGGCAGCTTCCTTTTTAACTTCTTTTTTGAGTACCTTCAAAGTCTGCTCGAAGTCCAGGGGGTCTATGATATGAATGTTTTTTATTCCACAAGCCCGGGCAAAATCTTCCGGGTATGCTGTGTAGGTTTTTTCCCTCATCAGGGTTCTGCCTGTGCCTGGATGCTCCTGAAGCCCGGTCATCGCTGTAGCTCTATTGTCAACAATGACAATAGTAGAAATCCCTTTATTATATGAGAGCTCCAGGAGTCCCGTAATTCCAGAATGAAAAAAAGTGGAGTCTCCTATTATTCCAATTACAGGTTTATCTTTAAGTCCTGCTTTGTCCATCCCTTGAGCTACAGTTATTCCTGCTCCCATACAGAGAATGGTATCCAGTCTTTCATAAGGAGGAAATACGCCTAAGCTGTAACATCCTATATCTCCGCTTACCACACAATCAATTTTGGAAAGAGCATAGAAGAGGCCTCTACTGGGACAGCCTGGACAGAACATGGGAGGTCTTGCTGGAAGAGAGATACCATTTTCGTCCACTTTTTTTTCTTTAATCAACGCCCCGTTATTCTCTAACCTACAATGTCCTTGAGCTACTCTATCCGGATTTAGCTCCCCTAACCCCGGAAAATATTCTCTTCCCTTTGTTTTTATGCCCAGACTGCGAATGTGCTCTTCCAGAAAATTGTCAAGTTCTTCTATTACAATCAATTCCTGGTAGTTATGGGCAAATTCTCTAATGAGGTCATCGGGAAAGGGATAAGAAAGGCCTAATTTTAAGAGGGAGGCTTCCTTGAATTCTTCCCTGGCATATTGAAAAGCTACTCCTGAGGCTACCACTCCTACTTCTTTCCCTCTGCTGATTATCTGGTTCTGGGAACACTTGTTGACATAGAGCCGCAGTTGTGCCAATCTCTTTTCCATTCTTTCTCTCATCTTCCTGGCATAACTGGGAACGGCTACGTACTTGGGTGGGTTCTTGAGAAATTCGATTTTTTTGGGACTAGCTTTCCTTTTGCCTGGCTTGACCACTGATTTACCATGTGAGATACGGGTGCTAGAGCGGAGGATGACTGGGGTATTGAATTTTTCCGATAACTCAAAGGCTGCAATTATAAAGTCCTTCGCCTCCTGGCTATCAGAAGGTTCGAACATAGGAATCTTAGCAAATCGAGCGTAATTCCTGGAATCCTGCTCATTTTGTGAAGAATACATACCGGGATCATCAGCTACTACTACTACCAGGCCTCCCACGGCTCCCACGTAGGAAAGAGTCATTAAAGGATCAGCGGCTACGTTCAATCCTACATGTTTCATAGTGACCATAGACCTGGCGCCCACCCAGGATGCCCCTGTAGCTACTTCCATGGCTACCTTTTCGTTGGGGGCCCATTCGCAATAAACTTCATTATCATATTGGGCCAGGGATTCCAGAATCTCACTGCTCGGTGTTCCGGGATAGCCTGCTGCTACAGCTACCCCAGCTTCATAACCTCCCCTTGCTATTGCTTCATTTCCGCTTAATAAGAGCTCAGCTCTATTTCTCATATACTATATCCTGGGTATTCTAAGAATATTGTTGTAAATATTCACCGAGTATTTACATATTGTTTAAGGTTTTTTCAGCCTATCAGGGCATTATAAGTAATTCTTGGGAAAGGTCAAATTTCATCTTTATTTAGCTATAATGATACTGCACACTTTTTTAAGAAGAACAATAGTAGAAGTTATTACTTCAACCTATTTTCGCTAATTCAAGATTTTGCTCTTTAAAAAGACCTAATAAAAAGTAAAGAATAAAGTAGTTAAATTTGATTAAAATGCTCTCCTGATGTAGCCAGTACCTATCATTTCAGATCTCTTTTAATTTCCATTTTCCCTGTTGGAAGCGAAGGGTCATGATAAGTGCGGCTACCATATAACCGGTGGAGAGGGCCAGCCAGATGCCATTGGTGCCCCAACCAACAATCCGGGAGAAACTATAAGCCAGCGGCAACTGGATAAACCAGAGGGCAATGATATTTATCACCATGGGAGAGATGGTATCACCGGAGCCGCCCAACGAGCTCTCCATGACCCTAGAAAGGCCCATGAATACCTGTCCAATGGCTACTATGCGAATCATGCTCACTCCCACTGAAGCAACGCCAGCTTCGGCACTAAAAACCGAGATAATCGGTTTGGCTATAAAGGATAGGACCGTCATACTCAACCCAGCGAATATCATAGTGAGGGTAGCAATTAGCCAGGCGCTCTTCTCAGCACGCGAGGCCTTGGCTGCTCCCAGATTCTGTCCTACCATGGTCGCAGATGCTCTCCCAAGGCTCAAGTATGGCATCTGAACCAGTTGAAGAATCCTCGTCACCACACTATAAGCAGCTAAGGTCGTTGTACCATAAGCTGAGACAATCCTAATCAAGACGGTATTAGCGATATTGAAGGTGCTCTGCTGGACTCCTGCCGGCAAGGTAATGAGAATGATGCGCTTCATAAGTTGCCAATCCAGTCGCAGAGATTTTCTATCTATCCTCACCCTAGCTCTTCCGGTAAGTAACACGAAGACATGATAGCCACTACCCAAGGAGTTCCCCAAAACCATTGCCATGCCCGCACCTCTTATCCCCAATTGAGGAAAAGGGCCGAGGCCAAATACCAGCAATGGCTCCAAAAGTATGATGATGATGGTAGCTATAATATTGGCTTGGAGTGACCTTTCCGGACTTCCAGACGCGTTCAGTAGGCCGCCCACCGTAGGAAGCATTTCCATTGCCAGGAGGCCAGCGAAGATGATCCGGGCGTAGCTCAGCGCCAGGGGAATGACATTCTCCCCTACTCCCAGGAGCCTGAGTAGTGGCTTGGCAAAGATGAAACCCGCTAGTCCAATGCTACCTACTATCAGTAAGAAGAGAACCAGTGACTGGAACATAGCCAGGTTTGCCCTTTCCTGATCTCCGGCTCCTATATAACGGGCGATAGCCGCCCCTCCCCCTACCGAAAGACCTATGATAGGACTGATTATGGCCATTCTTAGGCTCTGGACAATACCCACCGAGGCCAGAGCAGCTACACCCAGCTTTCCCATCCAGAACATATCAAGGGTCGTGGGCAGCGCCATGAGTAGGGAACTGATGGACATAGGGAAAGCGAGATGCCAGATATTACCCATCAAGCTGCCAGTAGTAAAATCTTTCTTTTTGATGATACTTACCTCTTGGTGCAATGATATTGACTATGACTCAGTCAAAAGAGAAAAACTTTTCTCTTGCCTAATTCATTTCATCTATGATGCCTGCAACAGAGAAAAGACCTTTTGCGAGAGCAGGGAACATACTCAGACATATGAATCACTATAGTTCTAGTTAATTATCAAGACAGTATTTTTCGGCCTATCAGGGCATTATAAGCAATTCTTGGGGAAGGTCAAATTCCTTCCTCCAGTTTCCCGAGAACGGTTTTTGGGGAAACTGGAAGGTCATTGTTCAAAATTTGATGGGTTGACCCTTATTTCTATCTAAATCAAAAACAAGACTAGAAGTAGAGGTCGTTGACTTTTATTTTTTATTTTGCATACTATATGAAACGACATAAATAATTGCGCATCCCTTGTAGCGACTTCATTTATGAAGCCAGAAAATTAGCGGGTTTGATGAATCAAACCTCTACAGATAAGCGAAAATATATAAGACGTTTCATATATATATAAATATGGGAGATGTTAGCTAAAACTTAAAATAGTGACTGACATTTTAATTTTTAATTAACAAGTTAGAGTCGGTTTCGATAAAAAAAATAAAATCTGATAGAATGTAATCGATAACGGCAACGATAAGGAAATCTAAAAGTTTTGCAACAAAGAGAAGCAATGAATACCTGCATCTGCCAGACTCTGTTCTAACAGAAAGTTCTCTTGAAGTAGCACTATCCGCAGATGTTATTCTTATTGCTATTGCAGCTCAAAACCTAAGAATTCTATGTAAGCAAATCGTCTTACATTGTGTTCAAGGCAAAACCTTTGTCCTCTGTATGAAAGGATTGGAGGAGCATTCCGGAAAGCGTCTCTCTCGGCAAATAAATGATGCCGATCTTAGTGAGCTTATAGGTAGAAAACTTACAGGAGAGGCTAAATTCGGTTACATTTTAGAGAAAATTAAATCAAGTCCAAAAAAGGAGGAACTATGTCACCTAAACACTTAGAAGGGCAAAGAATTTCCTGGCAGGATGCGGGGGTTGTATCTACAATGAATAGTCCTTTTTGTAAATTGAAACCTATTCCCATTAGAGCTGTGCGAATGAACACAGGTTTTTGGAAATCTCGAATGGACACGATGGCAACAGTTACTCTAAAAAAGCAGATGCAAGAAATCCGAAAAAGTGGTGTTCTTGATAACTTTATGCGTGTTTATGGTAAGTCAGATGCAGAGTTTCAGGGCTTTTACTTTGCAGAATCAGATCTTTACAAATGGATCGAAGCTGCTTCCTGGATTCTCCAGGTACAAGAGCTGCCCGAAATTGAGAAAATGATCGAGGAGGCCATTGATATTATCCAGCCAGCTCAGGGTGATGATGGCTATCTCAATACTTACTTTCAAAAGGAGAGAGCTAAAAAACGCTGGACAGATTTGGATCGCATACATGAACTATATTGCGCTGGTCACCTCTTTCAGGCGGCAGTTGCCCATCATCGTTCCACCGGTAGCGACCGTCTGCTCAATATCGCTCGTAAATACGCAGATTACATCTGCGATATGTTTGGTTCCGGGAAAAAGGAAGCGCACCCAGGTCATCCCGAAGTGGAGATGGGATTGATTGAATTATACCGGGAAACAGGTGTGAGGCGCTATCTTGATACGGCGGGTTTCTTTATTGACCATGTTGGGGGCAAAGAGATGCGGGAGATTTTGGGACATGCTGTGCGGGCATTGTATTTCTGTAGCGGGATGACTGACTACTATATAGAGACGGGAAATCAAGCCTATCTGGACGCACTAAAGAGTTTATGGAAGAGTATGACAGAGAAAAAGATGTATGTAACCGGGGCAGTAGGTGGTCGGGCTTACAGCGAGTCTTTTGGCCGAGAATTTGAACTGCCAAATGAAAACTCTTATGCAGAAACCTGTGCAGCAATTGCTTCGGCGTTCTGGAACTGGCGGATGCTTGCTATTAATGGAGAGGCTCGTTTTGCCGATCTTGTGGAGTTAACCTTATACAACAGTATTCTCTCCGGCATTTCACTCGATGGAGAAAAATACTTCTACGTGAATCCTCATATTAGTAATGGCAGGGCGACAGGAGATCCATGGTATGCGCACGAGAGAAGAGGTGTGCCAACTCGACAGGGATGGTTTAAATGTGCATGCTGTCCGCCAAACATTGCACGAATGTTTGCTAGCCTACCTGGATATTTTTATTCGACCAATGATGAAGGTATCTGGGTTCACCTCTATGACAACAATGTCTTTCAATGGCACTTGCCAGGTGGCACAAGATTTTCTCTTTCCCAGAAAACCAACTATCCCCGGGATGGTAGAGTTGAGATTGAAGTGTCCTCCCAGGCGGAAAAAGAGTTTAGCATTTACCTTCGCATTCCAGGATGGTGCCAAAAGGCCTTTGTAACAGTGGAAGGTAAGCCGATGCCCGATACTCCCCAGCCTGGCAGCTATTATGAGATCAAAAGAAGTTGGAAGAAAAAAAAGAGCGTCCTTCTGGAGATGACAATGCCTTCAGTTTTGATGATCTCTAATCCTATGTCGGCCGAAAATCGCTCTAGTGCTGCTGTGAAGCGCGGTCCAATTGTCTATTGCTTTGAAGGAGTTGATAACCCGGGCATATCTGTGCGGCAAGCTAGATTAAAGGTGGATTGCAAGGACCCGACCAGAAATCTGAAGGCAAAGTTTTATCCTGATTTGCTGAAGGGTGTTACTATAATAACAAGTGAAGGAATGGTCCCAGTAGGGAATTGGGGTCTTCTATACCGGCCTTTTGAGACTGAACCTATCAAGACCAAGCCAGTAATTCTAAGAGCAATCCCATACTATGCATGGGATAATCGAGGCTCTTCAGAGATGAGTGTATGGCTTCCCTATGAGTTAGCGAAACGTTGAGTTAACTATTCAGCCAGGTAATATTGTAAGACCAAGGTTGCTTCTAAAAGGGAAACTCCTGCTGGAGCTATTACCCTTCGGTTACATTATATATGACTTAACGCGAGTCTGCCTGAGTTTAAAGAAGCTAAAGCTAAAAATAAAGCCGGAGGGAGGTGAAAGATACCTTAGAAAAGTGATTCGTGAGTCAAATTACTGGTACTGTCAAAACTTATATGAAATACAAGGAGAAAAAAAATGAAAAGGCCTAAAAGAGGAATTCTGTTTACAGTTGTTCTTATGATCGTCTTGGTGTGCTTCGTTAGCACAGCCATAGGGAAAGTTACGTTAACTTTTATGGGATGGGAAGCTAGTCCCTTAGAGACTGAAAGTGTAAGGAAAGGGATAGCGCTCTTCGAGAGCTGGAACCCTGACATCAAGGTGGAATATATCGCTACACCGTTTTCAGAGCACCACTCAAAATTACTAATTTTGTACGCGGGAAATGCAGCTCCTGATGTGTCCTTTGTGGCTGCCGAACCGTTTTATCGGGAGTTTGTGAAGAGAGGAGTGCTACTGGATATCACCGAACAGTTTTATAAAGAGCTTAAGCTGGAGGACTTTATCCCTATAGACCGTGAGAAGATGGTCGTAAATGGTAAAATTTATGGTATAAGCTCTTGTGTGGTTGCAGGGGTTCTCTTTTCTAACACAAATCTCTATGATAAAGCGGGTCTAGATTATCCTCCCAGAAACGTCAATGAGGCTTGGAAATGGGATGAGTTTATCCGCGTAGCCGAGAAATTAACTCTAACCGATACATCAGGCAAGGTAACTCAATACGGATCCTATGGATTGGAAGCCTGGTTCGGCCTTCACTCTGGCCACCCTCTTATTATGTCCAATGGAGGCAGGTTATTCAATGATGATTACACTAAATGTTTAATGGATCAGCCAGCCGCAGTTGAAGTAGTTCAGAAGATGGCCGATGTTAAACGCATCCATAAAGCTGCTCCTGACGTTTTCATCCTACAGAATATAGGAATGAATGCAGCGCAGATGCTCGAAACTGGTAGAATTGCTACACTCTTTGATGGTTCTTGGTCTCTACAGCTATTAGCCACTTTGGATTTCCCTATTCAGGTAGGAGTTTTGCCTGTGTTTAAGAAACCTGTCAGTGTTGGTACTGCGCATGTTCATTCTGCTTTCAAGACAACGGAGCACCCGGAGGAAGCCTGGAAATTTGTCAAATTTTTATCATCGGAAGAATATCAAATTGATCTGATAAGGGCTGGCTTATGGATGCCTAACCGACTCTCTTTGTACACTCCGCAGGGAATGGAGCGCTGGCTCAATCCAGAGGTGTACCCTGAGGGATATGAAGGCATAGCTGAGTACTTCCGTGACTATCTAGAGCTAATCCCTTACTGTTTCATACCCCAAGAAGTTCAAGATATTATAGAAGAGGAGACACAGTTGATTTGGACGGATGAAAAACAAGCGGTTGAGCCGATAATGAAAAGGTTGGTAGAAAGAGTTAACGCTGTGCTAGCTGAACAGTAGATAGGCAGCACTTAGATTCTGAGAGGTCGCTCAGGTTTGAAAACACTTTTTCTCACCTGAGCGACCTAGAGTTATAAGATTGGATGAACCCTGAGAGGATGAAAAATGGTTATACGACCTCTGAGAAGAAAATTGAAGAAAAGGAAGCTGAAAGGCATTGCTTATAATGAGGTTTTATGGGGGTATCTATTTCTTTTGCCTAATATATTCGGTGTCTTCTCATTCATCTTCTTTCCTCTAGTGGTAGCTCTAGGCCTCAGCTTTTTCAAATGGGACATTTTGACACCTTCTGTCTTTTTCGGCATAAAGAACTACATTAAGCTTTTCCAGGATATTACCTTCCTTAAAGTTTTCCGGAATACAATTTTTTATGTTGCAGGAACTGTGCCCTTAGGAATTTTCATAGCTCTGATTTTTGCAGTAGCGCTGAACCGAGCCAGTCGTCTCATCAAACTATACCGTGCCATCTACTTCCTTCCTGTAGTTTGTTCTATGATAGCTGTCGCTATTGTATGGCAATGGATTTATAATCCCGAGTTCGGATTCTTAAATTTTGTCTTGAGTTTTATAGGTATCAAAGGACCTAAGTGGTTATCCAGTACTCAATGGGCGATGCCAGCGCTTATTCTTGTCAGCATTTGGAAAGGATTAGGATTCAACATAGTAATTTTTTTAGCTGGTTTACAGGGAATTCCTGATGTTTACTATGAAGCTGCTCGGATTGATGGAGCTACTACTTGGAATCAATTTTGGCGAATTACACTACCATTGCTTTCTTCTACCACTTTCTTTATTACTGTTATTTCAGTAATAAGCTCATTCCAAGTTTTTGACCAGGTATTTATCATGACGGACGGTGGGCCAGCCAGAAGTACTTCAGTCATTGTGCATTATTTATACCAAAATGCATTTCTATATTTCAAAATGGGTTATGCCAGTGCTATGGGCTGTATTCTCTTTGCTGCAATTTTCTCAGTCACCCTAATCCAAGTATGGAGAGCTAAGACCTGGGTTCATTCTGGTATATAAGGATTAGTTTATGCGGAAAGAACAGATTTATATGAGGATGTTTGTTCACATAATATTGGCGTTTGGTGCCATTACTATGATAGCCCCATTTATCTGGATGGTAAGTACATCTCTGAAATCCTTGAGCGAAGTTTTTGTCTTTCCACCAACCCTGTTTGGGGAATCACTAAGGTGGAATAATTACCTTCAGATATCTGAAAGATTTCCATTCAGCATTTTCTTCCTCAACAGTCTGAAGATAGCTGTCCTGGTGACTGCAGGCCAACTTTTCACTTGCTCTTTAGGTGGGTACTCTTTTGCTCGTCTAAAATTTCCTGGACGCGATATTATTTTCCTCTTGTATTTAGCTACGCTGATGATTCCTTACTTTGTGATAGTAATCCCTATATTCATCATGATGAGGAGTTTTGGGTGGGTAGATACGCATTATGCTTTGATTGTACCAGGATTATTTAGTGCTTTCGGTACCTTCTTGATGAAGCAGTTCTTTCTTACTATCCCTAGAGAACTAGAGGACGCTGCAAAGATCGATGGGTGTACCCCCTTCGGTATTTACCGGCGTATTTTTCTACCTCTATCTAAGCCTGCTTTAGCAGCGCTAGGGATTTTTACTTTTATGTGGTCATGGAACGATTTTCTTGCACCGCTGATTTTCTTAAACACCATGACTAAAAGAACTATTCCCTTAGGATTGGCTGTTATGCAAGGATTATACTCAACAGACTGGCCTGTTCTGATGGCAGCGAGTGTCCTCAGCGTAATGCCCATTATTATTGTATTCCTCTGTGCACAAGAACTCTTCGTCAAGGGCATCACTTTATCTGGCCTCAAAGGTTAGGTGGCAGGTAAGCATCTTGATATGATGAAAGCTCTTTAACAAAACTTTTTATTCTTCTCAAACAATACCAGCTGAGAAGCGAAGGTAGGCCGAAAGGTATGGAGTCCTGTGTCACGGATACCGGCGGAACGGCAGGCCTTTTGAAAAGTAGATTAAGAATTCGTGAGGCAAGGTATTGAGATTAGTATTCATAATATTAGCTGTCATTGGAGCATTTGTTGCCGTTGTTGCCGTGTTTTTTTTCCTGGTTAAGTACTGGTCGGATAGATTCCTGAAGTAGTTTTTTTTGTGACTATCAAGTTAAAAGAAGATATTCTTCGCTTTCAATCCTTCTCTTGCGCTATACGTTCCAATTCCTCCATAGTAAATAGGGAGGTTAGTGAGCATCCGATTTTTTCAAGATTCTCTCTTCCTCCCTGCTGGCGATCGATGACGCAGAGAACATTTTCTACAATTAAGCCCAGCTTTCGCATTTGCCTTATGGAGGAAGAAACCTGGCCAGCGGTGGTAATGACATCTTCTATCACTACTACTTTTTCACCTTTACTAAAGCCACCCTCAACCAAATTACAGGTTCCATAATTCTTGGCCTTTTTACGCACATAGAGACAAGGCTTACCGGTCTTGAGAGAAAGCCCAGTTGCTAAAGGGATTCCACCTAGTTCCATAGCAGCAAATTTGTCAAAGGAAGCAGGCAGAAGCTCTTGCATTCCTTCCAGAATGGCCTCCAGAAGCTCAGGCTCACTTTCAAAACGATATTTATCCCAGTAAAATGAACTCATCTTTCCTGAGCGTAGCTTGAACCTTCCCCTCAACAGAGAGATAGATCTAATCTTTCTTGCTAGTTCTCTTTTTTCCATAGCTCTCCCTTACATCCTTTCCAGTAATTTCATTCCCAGGAGTTTCATCCCATTTCCCAGGGCCTGTTTTGTAGCCCAGAATAAGTTCATTCTTGCCTTGGCTATTGTTGAGGCCTCCCCTTTTACTCGCATCAAATGGTAAGCCTTATGAAAATAGCGAGCAAGCTCGAGTAAATAAGTACAGAGGAAGGATGGTTCATATTTATCTCCAGCTAGTTTGACTATTTCCGGATACTTGGCCAGCCATCTAACTAGAGAAATTGCCTCTTTTTCTTTGAGAGCTGAATAGTCAATTTTGTCGGTTAGTTCAATACCAGACTTTCTCATTATGCCCGCTATACGAGCATGAGCATTTTGCAAGTAAAGGCCAGTATCTCCTTCAAAGTTTAACACTTTGTTCCAATCAAACTGGTAATTTTTGATTCTCTTATTAGATAAATCAGCAAAGATGATAGCTGATAATCCACAGATGTCAGCGGTTAATTTTGCATCGCTTAGCTCAACAAATTTTTCTGGATTAACTTTCATCTTTTCCAATGCTCTTTTTTGACCTTCATCCAAAAGATCTTTCAAAAATATTACCTGCCCTTTGCGGGTGGACATTCCCTGCACTCGTCCAAAATCAACATGGACACAGCGACTAGCCCATTTTTTCCCCAAAAGCTCTAAGATTTTGAAAAGCTGTTGAAAGTGAAGTTTTTGGTCTGTTCCTACAACATAGAGCATTTTGTGAAAATGATACTCTTGGTAGCGGTCATCTGCGGCAGCAATATCTCTGGTTAAATAAAGAGTTGAGCCATCTTCTTTTTTGAGCAAGGCTATGTTAAGGTTATATTCTTGCAGGTCGATAATTTTTGCTCCTTGTGAGGACTGCCAGAGCTTCTTGTCTTTGATTTCCCGTATTATTTTCTTCATATATTCATTATATTGGCTCTCCCCACTATAGACATCAAAAGAGATACCTAATCTATTATAAGTCTCTTCATATTTTCTAATGGAAAGAGCACGGAACTTGCGCCAGTATTCTAAAATTATGTCATCGCCCTTCTCCATTTGTTTAAATAACAAACGGGCCTCAGAATCCAGGGAAGGGTCTTCTTCAACAGCCTGGTTTATTTTTACGTAAAGTTTATATAGATATTTAAGGGGGTCCTCTTTCAATTTTTCCTTATCTCCCCATTTCTGGAAAGCCAGGACAAGCAACCCAAATTGTTTACCCCAATCGCCCAGGTAATTGATAGAGACTACCCCATAACCGAGAGCCTGATAGACATTCTTGAGACAGTTACCGATTATGGTTGAGCGCAGGTGTCCTACATGGAAAGGCTTGGCTATGTTAGGGGAAGAGTAATCAATAACTACTGTTCGATTTTTTCCGATATCGGTCTGGCCAAACTTCTCTTTTTCTTGATATATTTCAGAAAGGATTTCTTTGGCCAGAGCGGTCGTATCAATTTTAAAATTCACATAGGGGCCAATATTTTCCACTGAGGAGATACCTTCAATGTCTCCAAGGTCTCCTGTAATTTTGCTGGCTATTTCTGAAGGTGGCTGATGGCGAATTTTACTTAACTGAAAACAAGGGAAAGCAAAATTACCTCGGTTGGATTCGGCAGGAACCTCCAGCATTCTCTCTATATTCTCTTCAGGGAGATTTACCACTTTTGCCAGCTCTAATATTATGTTTTTTTTAAATCTGTTCACCTTGGATAACCTCGCAAATAGTGAATAAAAACTCTTCGTACGTATTGCCCAATACGATACACAATGTGGGAGAACAGAGCGAAGCAGCACCACACGCTAAACGTTATACACTAATCTCATTCTATCTTAATAGAAAAATGGAGAAGGTCAATTAGAGCCATTTTACTATTTAGTCTTCAATAAACATAATTTGGCGTAGAGGTTGACTTTAATCTATTTTTTACTATAATAATGACTGAACAGTCAGACAATTTGTCGTGAATGGTTCATAGTTGAGTCAATGAATGAAGGTTAAAGAGATGAACAAAAGGAAGATGGGGCAAAGAGATCATCTGACTCAGGTTTTGCAGGCAGCAGAGAAGCTTTTTGCCAAAAGAGGGTTTTATTCTACCACTATAGACGATATTGCTAAAGAGGCAAGATTAGCCAAGGGGACGATTTATCTTTATTTTGACAGTAAAGAAGACCTTTTTTTTTCTGCTATAGAAAGAAAACTGGATGCCCTCTTGAGTAAAATCGAAAAGGCAGTGAAGGAGCCAGGTTCAGCCTGGCAAAGAATTAATACGACCATTGGTATTCATTTGAAGTTCATGGAGGAGAATAAAGACTTCTTTAAAATCATGCAAAGTTTTTCCGAACAGTTAAGGGAAAAGCTAGAAAAAGAACTAAAAGGAAGAGTAGTGGAGAAACAGTCACGCTATATAAAGATTCTCACCCGCTTAATTCAAAGAGCAATTAATGAGGGAGAAGTTAAGCCTTTAGACGCGAGAAAACTGGCGGTAATTCTTATGGGGATTGTCCATAGTCTTACTGTCTATTGGATTTCCCAGAAAGAGAGAGGCTCCTTATGTCGGGACGCTTCTCTAGTTCAAGAGGTATTCTCGCACGGTGTACAAAGGTAGGGTTTTATTTGACTTATCTAACTACTTCATTAGAATAAATCGGCCCGTAAAGGAGGAGGAAGATGGTTGAGCAGCTAGGATTAGGATTAAAGAAAAAGCTCTTAGAACATCAGATTTACCGTTATCTTAGCAGGCTAGCCCTTACTCGAAATGAGGATGATTTCTATAGTGAGTTTGATACTGTATTGAAAGGACTGTATAAGTTTGCCGGTCCTAATAAGTCTGCCTTGGAAAACGTAATGAAGGCTTTTCAGAGAAAACACCCCTGGACAAAACTTGCTCGTTTACTTCTTCAAGAAAGACTCTCAAAAGTAGCCAGAGAAAGGTTAGCCAAGAATTTCTTTTGTGATTGGGTTACCGAAGCAAAAAAGAGGGAGAGATTAGAGGAAGAAGGATTTAAAGCTCCCTGGTTTTTTGTTATTTCTCCCTCCAATGCTTGTAATCTTAACTGCTACGGTTGCTATGCCCATGAGTACGAAAAAGGACAGGGTTTATCTTATGCTACTCTAGATAGAATTCTGAAAGAAGCTAGAGAATCGGGGATTCGCTTTTTAACTATTTCAGGCGGAGAACCCTTTTATTACAGGGATAAGGAGACAGGAAAAGATCTATGGGATTTAGCCAGGAAGCATAATGATATGTATTTTCAAATCTATACTAATGGGACCCTACTTGATGAAAAGACAATAGAGAGACTGGCTAAAATAGGTAACGTTGCTCCAGCTATTAGTATGGAAGGTTTTAAGAAAGAGACAGATGAAAGAAGAGGAAAAGGGGTCTGGGAAAAAATAAATAAAGCCCGGCAGGATTTGCATAAGGTAGGAGTTATGCAGGGATTTTCGGTCACAGTAACCAGAAAAAATGTAGATGTTGTTACCAGCGATGAATTTGTGGATGAGCTTATTGCTAAAAATGTTTCTTTCGGCTGGTATTTCATCTATATTCCTATAGGTAAGAAGCCAGCCGTTGAGCTTATGCCTACTCCTGAGCAGAGAGATAAACTGCGTCAGAAGATATGGGAATGGCGATCAAAAAAGCCCATTTTCATAGGGGATTTCTGGAATGACGGCCCCTGGGTAGGAGGGTGTATAGCTGGAGGAAGGAAATACTTCCATATTAACTCTCAAGGAGATATAGAACCTTGTGTTTTTGTCCATTTTGCTGTAGATAATATTTTTAATTTATGGAAAGAAGGAAAAGGTTTAAGAGAAGCTATACTCTCTCCTTTCTTTCTTTCTATAAGAAAGAAGCAACTGGAAAAGAATGATAACTGGTTAACTCCCTGTACTATTATTGACAAACCCAATATCTTGAGAGAAGCGGTCAAGGAATGTGGTGCTTATCCTACTCATAGGGGAGCAGAAACCATTATAGAAGGTAAAATTGCTCATTTTCTGGATGATTATGCCAAGCATCTTGATAAAATGACCCGGCCGAAATTTGAAAAGATGATAGCAGGGGAATATGACTCTTCTGTTGTCAAGTTGAGTAAAGTAATAGAGAATCATCGTCGAAAAAATAGAGAAGAATTAGAGATTCAAGCAAAAACAGCTAGAGAAAAAACTACTTCTAGAGAAGAAAGGAAAAGATGAAGATTTTATTGATTTCACCCACCTGGAAAAAGAAGACTAAAAAGGAAAGGCTGGGCAGGCACAAAGTATTTAAAGTACCCCCGCACGGTCTTCTCAGTGTAGCGGCTTTAACTCCCAAAGATATAGATATAGAGATAATTGATGAAAATATAGAGGAGATAGATTTTGATAAAGAGGTTGATTTAGTAGGTATAACTACTATGACCGCTTCCAGCCCTCGTGCTTACGAAATAGCTGATATATTCAGAGATAAGGGAATTCCGGTAGTATTGGGGGGAATGCACGTTACTGCCATGCCCGAAGAAGCAGCCCAACATGCAGACGCAGTGGTAATAGCAGAAGCGGAAGGGAACTGGGAAAGGTTAATCCAGGATTTAAGAAGTAAGGGCAAAAATGGTCTGGCCAAGTTTTATCAGAGTTCTCAGAGGCCGGATCCTGCGAAAATACCTATCCCCAGTAGAGAACTTGTAGAAGACAAAAGATATCTCCTTTCTCGCTTTTTACAATTGACCAGGGGTTGTCCCTTTGATTGTATCTTCTGCTCGGTAAGCCGATTTTTTGGTAAGAAATATCGCTTTCGTCCAGTAAAAAATGTAATAGAAGAAATAAAGGGAATGATAGGTAAACCCTTAAAGACACGTTTTCTGGGTTTTCTGGATGACAATATTGTAGGAAATGTTAATTATGCCCGGGAACTATTTAAAACCTTAATACCCTATAATCTTTTGTGGGTAGGACAATCTTCTATCAATATTGCTCGTCACGAAGATGTTCTCCAGTTGGCAGCGGCTAGTGGATGCAAAGGGTTATTCATTGGCTTTGAGTCAATTTCAGAAGATTCCCTTAAAGAAACTAATAAATCTCAGAACAGAATAAGCTTTTACGAGAAAGCTATTAAGAAAATCCACCAATTTGGCATATCAATTGAGGGAGCTTTTATCTTTGGCTTTGACCATGATGATAAAAGTATCTTTCAGAAAACAGTTGAGTTTATAGAAAAAGTAAAACTGGATATGATTCAATTCACCATTCTTACCCCTCTCCCCGCTACGAGACTGTATGATAAATTAGAGAAGGAAGATAGAATCACGGATAGGAACTGGTCAAATTATGATTTTAGCCATGTAGTTTTCCGCCCCAAGCTAATGACTCCTCGGGAGTTGAAAGAAGGATATGATTGGGCCTACAGGAGAATCTATACCCTTCCTTCTATCTTTAAGAGAGTGGGTGGTTCATTGGAAGGAGGAAGGTGGAAGTGGTTGTATTTGAGCGCACGCTTTTTCTTGAATATAGGTTATAGAAGAACTTTTCAGGGAAAAGGAAAGATGGGAGAATTGTGAGATGAATGGATGGTTAAGGTTTTTGATTTTTCTGGGGATAATTGTGCTGGGTATATGCGGCTTAATTTATTTCTGGAGAGAAATATTTATCTTGCTAAAAGGTGTGCTTGGTTTTATAGCTATTCTGTTGATAATCCTGGCAGTGGCGAGTTTATGGGAGAAAGTCTATAAGTCTGACTAAGGAAATAATCTATGCAGTATTGTACTGAGTGCGGGGGTCTGCTTGAGAAAAGGCAAATAGACGGATATGGAAGATTTTTTTGCCCTCTATGCGACAAAATATATTATCAAAATCCTCTTCCGGTAGTAGCTGCTGTAATAACAAACGAGAATGAACAGATCCTCTTAACAAAACGGGCAATCTCTCCAGGGAAGGGGGAATGGGCTCTACTGGCAGGATTTGTAGAGATAGACGAATCGCCGCCCCAGGCGATATTAAGGGAAGTAAAGGAAGAGATAGGAGTAAAAGGTAAGTTAGGAAAATTAATTGGAGTATATGAGGGTAAAACCAGGATTTATGGGCCGGTGATTGTTATTGGATATAAAGTATTAGTGAAAGAACAAAATTTTTCCCTGAGCGAAGAGATAGAAAAAATTAAGTTCTTTCCTCCTGGTGAGCTTCCTCCGCTTGCCTTTTCTTCTCATGAGGAGATTCTCAATGATTTATGGCGAATCCGCCGTAATCCTGTGCCTACCGTGGATGTAATTGTTGAGAGAGAAGGTGGGGTTGTTTTGATAAAAAGAAAGAATCCTCCTTATGGCTGGGCTTTACCAGGAGGATTTGTTGAATATAGAGAATCTCTGGAGGAGGCTGCCAGAAGAGAAATAAAAGAAGAAACAAATCTACAAGTAAAAGAATTAAGACAGTTTCATACTTATTCAGACCCTGCTCGAGACCCTCGTTTTCACACTATTACTACTGTTTTTATAGGTAAGGGGGAAGGAGAGCCAAGGGCAGCCGACGACGCACAAGAACTTAAAATATTGAAAAGAAACACTCTTCCTTCCAATATGGCTTTTGATCATAAACAGATTCTGGAGGATTACTTCAATGACTAAAATTGCTATTTATCCGGGTAGTTTTGATCCTATTACCAATGGGCATCTGGATATTATAAAGAGAATCAAGTTTCTGTTCGACAGAATAGTTATTGCTGTCAACGATAATGCATTGAAGTCCTTTTTGTTTACAGCTTCAGAAAGAGTTGAAATGATAAAGGAAATTCTTGGTGATTTTCCCAGGATAGAGGTGGAGAGTTTTCGAGGTTTACTTGTTCGCTATGCGGAGAAGAAGGGAGCTCGTTTCATAGTCAGAGGGTTGAGAGCTCTTTCCGATTTTGAATATGAGTTTCAAATGGACCTGATGAATAGAAAGCTTAACCCGCAGATTGAAACTGTTTATCTTATGACCCGCCAGAGTTATTCCTATCTTTCCTCCAGTATAATCAAAGAGATTATCAAATTAGGGGGAGATACGCCCAGCTTAATTCCCGACTTGGTGAAGAAGAGACTTCAAGAGAAGTTCAACTAAGAGATTGCCGCGTCTACCTTCGGCAGACTCGCAATGACCAGGGTCGAGGTGAATCGAATACGTAACATTACTTGTGAAAAAACCACTAAGGAAAGTAGAATGCAAATTGATTTAGAGAAGACACATTCAGAACTCCAATGTTTTTTTGAACCGAAGGGAGTAGCTGTAATTGGGGCTTCTAGCCATCCGGAAAAAATTGGCTATCAAGTACTCAAGAATTTACGGGAAGGAGGAGTATTTTCCTTGCCCCACCTTAAGGGATTTACCGGAAAAATCTTTCCCATTAACCCTAAAGCTGAACATATTTTGGGTCTCAAGTGTTATTCTAGAATTACTGAGATTTCAGAAAGAGTTGATCTGGCCATAATCTGTCTTCCAGCCAGGCTCGTTCCTCAGGTAATGCAGGATTGCGCGATGAAGAAAGTCAAAGGAGTCAGTATTATTTCTGCTGGTTTTGGTGAAGCTGACTTAAAAGGTAGAAAGTTACAAGAAGAATTCCTGGGAATAGCTAAAAAAGCCGGAATAAGAATAGTAGGCCCTAATTGCCTGGGAATACTCTATCCTCCCCAACATCTAAATGCTAGTTTTGCTCCTTTTCTTCCTTTCTCAGGTAAGGTGGCTTTCATAAGCCAGTCAGGAGCTTTGCTGGATAGTGTTATAGATTGGTCAGTTAAGGATAATTATGGCTTCAGTGCTATGATAAGTTATGGCAATAAGTCCGATTTGGATGCTCCTGATTTTATAGCCTGGGCAGCTAAAGACCCTTATACAAAGGTAATTACTCTTTATGTGGAAGGATTTAGTGAGGGAAGGTATTTTCTGGAGATGGCTAAGAAAGTTACTCCTATCAAACCTATTGTGGCTTTAAAAGCAGGTAGAACAGCCACCGGCAGTAGAGCGGTTGGTTCTCATACAGGCTCACTGGCTGGCTCTTATCAAATTTATAAAGGGGTTTTTAAACAGTCGGGAGTTATTATGGCTGATACACTAACCCAGATGTTTGATATGGCAAGGGCATTAGCTTATCAGCCTCTGGCTAAAGGTAATCGGTTGGCGATTGTTACTAATGGTGGTGGTAGTGGTGTAATGTGTGCTGACTATTGCGAGGAACTGGCTATAGAATTGCCTGCTCTTCCCCGGCAATTGATAGAAAAGCTTGATAAAAGTGGCAAAATGCATCCTGCCTGGAGCAGGGGAAATCCCTTGGATTTAGTAGGGGATGCTGGTCCAGAAAGATATGAAGTTGCTTTGGAAGCGGTGATGGGCTCTGAAGTTTATGATGGAGCCATAGTAATTCAAGCTGTACAAACATCAACTCAACCTCTGAGAAATGCAGGAATTTTGGTTGAGGTACAAAAAAAATATAAAAAACCAATTATTGGTGCATTTATGGGTGGAGTAATTAGTGAAGCTAGTATCAAATATTTAGAAGAGCACGGTGTTCCCAATTATGATGATGTGGATAGGGCAGCCAGGGCAATGTGGGCTTTGATGGAGCATGGGAGGCATTACAGGAGGAGAAAGCATCTGGTGAATCGTATTTCGTGAATCGTGAATCGTTAATCAAGCCCTGCGACCGTTTACTACCTTATTTGTGGTTCACTATTTTTGATTTTTGGCATGCTCAGTGGTGGTATATGGTAAGGCTCAATATTTGTCCAAGGAGACAACCGTGAACAGGGAAGATATTCTAGCTCAGCTAGAGAAATTTAAAAAAGAAGGAAGGAAGTTTCTTTCCGAACCAATCTCCGGGAAGCTTCTGGCTTCTTATGGTATTCCTATTCCTCCGGCTTATATTGCTAAGAATGTGGAAAAGGCAGTGAAATGTGCTCAAGAATTAGGTTTCCCGGTGGTTCTAAAAGTAATTTCACCCCAGATTATTCATAAGTCTGATGCAGGGGGAGTAATAACAAATATTGATAAAAAGGAAAAGGTGAAAGAGGCTTTCTACAGAATAGTGGAGAATACCAGAAAATATAATCCTAAGGCAAAAGTTGAGGGTATATACGTACAGAAAATGGTTCCACCCGGTCGGGAAGTCATTATTGGGGTAGTGAAAGACAAACAGTTTGGGCCAGTTGTGATGTTTGGTTTAGGGGGTATTCTTGTAGAAGTCTTTAAGGATGTAGTATTCAGGGTTGCTCCTATAGACAGAGAAGAGGCACGAGAAATGATTGATGAAATAAAGGGACTGGCCATTCTTCAAGGAGTGAGGGGGGAGAAACCTGTTGATTTTAATTCATTAAGTAAGGCTATCGCTAATACTTCACGATTAGCCATTGATTTCCCTCAAATTGAACAACTGGATATAAATCCAGTTTGTCTCTATCCAGAAAAGATTTACGCACTTGATACTCGAATAATTTTAGAATAGACATAAGTCTATGATTTTGACAACAGGCAAGCAATAAAGTAAAATCTTCTTAGGTTTAGGAAGTTTACATGCTTGCCGGAGGATATTTTCTGAAGAAGCCTTATGACAATGTGAGTGGTGAGTGGTTAATTGGTGAGTGGCGCCCTCTCCCTTGCGGGATGGGGTGAGGGAAATTAACCATTTAACCAATTAACAAATTAACTAATAACAGCGACGGAAGAAATTGTCCTGAGGCATTTCATAAGGAGGTTAGGATGGGTGTTCCTAAGAAGAAACGTTCGAAGTCGCGTCAGAGAAGCAGACAAAGTCAACAGAAGCTCTCTTCCCCTTCTATTGGTTATTGTCCTCAGTGCAAAGTTCCTATCTTATCTCATTTTGCCTGTTCTGAATGTGGCTATTATAAGGGAAAGCAGGCGGTGATAATCCAAACCAAAAAGGAAAAGGAAAAGAAGAAGGAAAAAGGCTAATTATGCGCATAGCTCTGGACGCCATGGGAGTGGAGAAGGGCATAGGTATGGTCATAGAAGGGGCTGAAAAGGCAGTAGAGAGTAATCCTCAAATCGAAGTGATATTGGTAGGAGACAAAAAGAGGATTGAGGATGAGCTTACCCGTTATGGTCATAAGAGAATGCCCTTTTCTATAATTCATGCTCCCGAGGTTGTTGAGATGGCTGACCCACCGAGCATTGCGGCAAAGACGAAAAAGGGCTCCTCTATAGCTGTGGCTTTAGACCTACTCAAAAAGGAAAAGGCGGAGGCTCTGGTAAGTGCTGGTAATACAGGAGCAGTAATGGCAACCAGTCTGCTCAAATTGGGAAAACTAAAGGGAGTGAAACGTCCTTGTCTGGCTGTTATTTTTCCAACTTTGGATGGCAGACGGGTAATTATACTAGATGTAGGGGCAAATGTAGATTGCAAACCATATCATCTTCTTCAATTTGCCTTTATGGGAAGTATATACGCCCAAAAGGTTCTCAAAAAAAGAAGGCCACGAGTAGGTTTGTTAAGTATTGGAGAAGAAGATAACAAAGGCAACCATTTAGTTATTCAGACCTCTAAACTTCTTCAAGAGTCTTCCTTAAACTTTGTTGGCAATATAGAAGGAAGAGATATTACCGGTGGGGCTGTGGAGGTAGTTGTATGCGATGGATTTGTGGGCAATATAATTCTGAAGTTTGCCGAAGGTTTTGCTAAAACCACTCTTACTATAATTGGCAAAGAGATGGAGAAGAGTTTACCAGAGATAGGCAGTCTTTTATCCAGAAGATTATTTGACCAGGTAAAAAAGGACCTTGATTATGCTGAGTATGGAGGGGTGCCTCTCTTAGGAATCAAGGGAGTGTGTGTAATAGCTCATGCTGCTTCTTCAAGTAAAGCTGTTAAAAATGCCATTTTTGCCAGCTTTGAATTTGCTAATGAGAAGATAAATCAACATATTGAGAGAGTCCTGGATAAAGGCTAAGGGGAATGATGAAAATGAGAAAAACTAAGCTCGCAGGGACAGGCTCCTATCTTCCTGAAAAAGTCCTGACTAATGCTGATTTAGAGAAAATGATAGATACATCGGATGAGTGGATAAGTACTCGCACCGGAATTAAGGAACGGCGAATTGTTGCTCAAGACCAGGCAGCTTCAGATTTAGCTTATGAAGCTTCCAGGAAAGCAATGCAAGCTGCCCAGGTTAAACCTGAAGAACTGGATATGATTATTGTGGCTACTATCACTCCTGATATGATTTTCCCTGCCACAGCCTGTGTTCTTCAGGAAAGATTAGGAGCGAAAGGAGCAGCAGCCTTTGACCTGGAAGCTGCCTGTTCTGGTTTTCTTTACGGAATTAGCATCGGAAGCCAGTTTATTGCTACGGGAATGTATGATAATATTTTAGTGGTAGCAGCTGAAGCTCTTTCAAAAATCATCGACTGGAAGGACAGAAGTACCTGTGTTATTTTCGCTGATGGAGCAGGGGCAGCAGTTTTAAAACCGTCTTTCGATAGTAGCGGGATAATTTCCAGCTATCTAGGAGCCGATGGAACAGGAGCAGACTTGGTGGGAGTTCCGGCAGGGGGTTCTCGGCTTCCGGCAAGCCAGGAGACAGTAAGAGATAGGCAGCACTATATGAAAATGAGGGGGAATGGGTTATTTAAAAGAGCGGTCAAAGCGATGATCCAGGCAATAGATATCTCCCTGGAAAAAGGCGGGCTTACTTATAATGAAATTGATTTTTTTATTCCCCACCAGGCTAATATTCGTATTATAAATCCCGTGGCTAAGCGGATAGGCTTGGATAAAGATAAAGTCTACATAAATCTGGACCAATGCGGAAATATGTCGGCAGCTTCTGTTGCTGTAGCTTTAGATCAGGCGGTGAGAGAAGGAAAAATAAAGAAGGGAGACAAGGTGCTTCTTACCTGCTTTGGAGGAGGACTCACCTGGGCTTCCCTGGTTGTAGAATGGTAAAGTTAGCGTATAGCGTTTAGCGGATAGCGTATAGGGAAAAACGTAAAACGAAAAATACAAACGCAAAGCCATAGTGGATAGTCTATTATTCATAGTTCATCGACAAAAACAATACTTTCCTCTCCCTTTAGGGGAGAGGATTAAGGTGAGGGGGTACGAACAAGATGATGAATTATGGTTTTTAGCTTTGCGCTTTCACTTTTTAGTTCAATGAGGAAGTAGGTGGTATGTTATATTAAGATGATTTATTCTATACGCTAAACGCTATAATTGTTTTGAGGAGTTCCAGTGAAAAGACAAGTAAGTGCAATTGTTGGCAGTTTATTATTGGCTTTATGCTTGCCTAGCCTTTCCTTTGCTCAAAAGAGAGTAACCAGGCTCACTATTTTTCCCAATAACCAGGGGTTAGTGGAGGAAGAAAGGACAATAGTCCTGAGAAGAGGGGTAAATGAGATAACCTTTGGGAAAGTGAGTGACAAGATAATTTTGGATTCTGTCCAGGTGAAAGCAGAAGGATGTGAATTCTTAGAGCAAGAGTGTAGTTCTGATTTCTTACTCTCCTGGAAGATGCAATCTGAAAGGGAAGGAGAGGTTCAGTTACGGGTGCTTTATCTGACTGGTGGTTTAAGTTGGGATTTAAGTTATCAACTAGAGATAGATAAAGAAGCCACCTCTATGAATATATATAGTTGGGCAGGGGTAAGTAACAAGACAGAGATGAACTTTTTCGAAGCTTATCTAACTTTAGTTACCCGATTGCCTTTATCAGTTGATGAGAGTTCAATTTCTCCCGGGAATCTTTCAAAATCATCACTAACTACCTCCTCTTCTATTCTGGATATTTCTTATCCTTTTTCTTATCCTGTGACTCTTAAAACCAGCCAAGAAAAAAGGTTTTTGCTCTTTTCTAAAAAAAATGTTCCGGTTACCAAAATAAACCTCTTCGATTGGGATAACTACGGAGAGGAAGTGAGAGAGGAATTATTATTTGATAACATAAGCGAGGATGGGCTGGGTATACCCCTGCCTGAGGGGCGGGTATATATTTATCAGAATGGTTATGATGAAAGAATGATTTTCTTAGGAGAGGTTCATTTACCTGAAGTTTCTCTCCAGGAAATAGGTAAAATATATTTAGGGCCTGCAAAAAACCTAAGAGGAGAGAGGATATTAGTCCATATGAAACCTGCAGAATCTGAACAGGATGAGCAGGGTCGTAAAGTGATTCTTAACGAATACAGCTATAAAATAATCCTTCATAACTACAGGCGAGTACCTGTAACGATTGAGGTGGTGGAGCGTTTCTATGGGGAGCTACAGAGTTTACAGAGCTATCCTAGTGCAGATGAGCTGAGGGAAGGGTTTTTCTTTTACCGAGTTGAGATTCCTTCTCAAGAGAAAAAAGAGATCGAATACACAGCGAGAACAAGATCGGCAAGTTTTGCTGGTAACACAACCAGGGAATAAAAGTTAGCGTAGAGCGGTTAGCGGATAGCGTATAGAATAAATCATCAAAACTAAAAACTCAAAGCTAAAAGCGGAAAACTATAATTCAAAATTCAAAACTTTTGAATTTCACACTATGGCTTTGCGCTTTTGTTTCCCACTATACGCTATACGCTCTACGCTATACGCTAAAGGAAGGGAGATTATAATAATGGCTGTTTCTACAGAAAAAATACGTAATGTAGCCCTAGTAGGAGCACAGAGTGCGGGGAAAACATCTTTGATTGAGGCTATACTTTACCAGATGAAAATGATAAATAAGATGGGAAGCGTAGAGCAGGAAAATACAGCCTCTGACTACGATAGTGTGGAAAAAAAGCGTGGATTTAGTATTTACCCTTCTTTATTTCATCTAACCTGGCAGGATTGTAAAATCAATTTCCTGGATACACCCGGATTTACTGATTTTATAGGGAAATTAATTCCTATTCTTAGAGTTGTGGAGACAGCTTTAATGGTTGTTTCTCCCTCGACAGCTATAAATAGTGAGACGAGAAGAATTTGGCAGTATGTAACCAAGGAGAAAGTTCCTCTTTTAATGTTTGTTAATAAACTAGATGAAGGAAAAATGGAATTTATCAAATTAGTGGAAGAGATAGCGAAGGGGTTTTCTATCCCTTGCCTTCCTTTACAGCTTCCTTTAGTGCAGAATGATAACTTCTCTGGATTTATTGATTTGGTTAGCTTAAAAGCGAAGATATATGAAAATGGTACAGTTAAAGATGGTCAGATTCCTGAAGAATTAAAAGGGGACGTGGAAATATTGAGGAAAAAGCTGCTAGAGGGGGTGGCAGAGACGGATGATGCCCTTATCGAAAAATATCTAGAGGATGAGGAGTTAAGCGAGCCTGAGATAAAGAAAGGATTGACGGATGGTATTATTAGGGGTTCATTCATTCCCCTTATATGTGGTTCTGCGGTAAAGGCAATAGGTATTGATTTTCTCTTGGATTCTTTAGCTAGTTTTTCACCCTCTCCTCTATCTGGAAAAGAGATAACTGATAATGAATCACTATCTGCTTTTGTTTTCCAGACTCTTTCTGAAGCTCATCTAGGAGAAGTAAGTCTATTCCGGGTTTTTTCAGGCACTCTTTCTTCAGGAGGTAGTGTTTATAATTCGACGAAGAAGAAGGAGGAAAAAGTTGGGCAGGTATACCTGCTAGAGGGTCTTGCACGGGAAGAGACTTCTCAAGTAATTGCTGGTGACATAGGAGCAATAGTCAAACTCAAAAATACTGATACAGGAGATACCTTTTCCAGCAAAGAGAATCCAGTAGTCTTTCCCCCTCTGGATTTCCCTTCCCCTACTACTTCTGTAGCTCTTAAACCCAAGGGGCAGAAAGATGAACAGAAGATGAGTACTGCTCTAGCTAAATTACTAAAGGTAGATCCTCTTCTTAAAGTGGAGATAGACAAGGAGTCAGGGCAGACTATTGTTTCAGGAACTGGCGAGGTACATCTGGAGATAATGATAGAGCGGTTAAGAAGTGAGTTTAATGTGGAGGTAGCAACAAGTGAGCCTAAAGTTCCCTATAGAGAGACTATCGCTGCAAGTGCTGAGGCTCAGGGAAGGTTCAAGAGGCAAACGGGGGGTCATGGCCAATACGGAGATGTTTGGCTTCGCGTGAAGCCTCTAGCACGCGGAGAAGGATTCAAATTTGTGAATAAGATTAAGGGAGGAGCAGTTCCTTCTCGCTATATACCTGCTGTAGAAAAGGGAGTTAAAGAGGCTTTAGAAAAGGGAACTTTAGCCTCTTGCCGTGTGGTTGATATAGAGGTTACTCTTTTTGATGGTACTTACCATCAGGTGGATTCCTCTGATATAGCTTTCCAAATTGCTGGTTCTATGGGGTTGAAGAAGGCACTTGAACAGGCCAAGCTATTCCTTCTAGAGCCAATCGCTGAAGTTGAAGTTGAGATTCCTGATGAGTTTATGGGAGAGACAAACGGAGATTTAAATTCACGAAGAGGTCGTATTCTGGAAGTAGAGCCTTTTGCCGGACAACAGAGGATAAAGGCGTATGTTCCCCTGGCTGGATTACATAGCTATTCTACAGCTCTTCGCTCTATAACTCAGGGGCGAGGAACTTTTACAAAGAAGTTTTCTCATTATGAAAAGGCTCCCGATGAGGTTGTTCAGAGGATAATTGCTGAGGCGCAAAAGACAAAATAACCTCAAAGAGAGCGGGTAGCGTTTAGCGGATAGCGTATAGTGAAAACAAAATGCAAAACTATAACGGATGTTTATAGTTCATCGACAGAAAAATAAGATGGTGAGTGGCGCCCTCTCCCCCTGTGGGGAGAGGGATGGGGTGAGGGGAATTAACCATTTAACTAATTAACCAAGTTAACTAACGGGTTAGCAGGTCAATGAACAACGAACAATGAACTAAGAACTAAAGGGGATAGAACGATATGTCAGTGAGGGTGCTGGACAAGTACAAGGATGTAAGGTACAACCTATTTAAATGGCGATGTGAGGCAAGTCTTATCCATAAGATTATTCTTGCCTTTGCTATGGCATGTTTCACAGGAATAGCAGCTCAGGTTAGAATTCCCCTTCCCTGGACGCCGGTGCCTATTTCGGCTCAAACATTTGCCGTATTACTCAGCGGAGTACTACTTGGCGGATGGTACGGTGGTTTGAGTCAGGTCTTCTATATTGGGGCGGGCATTGCCGGTATTCCCTGGTTCAGCGGGGGAGGTAGTGGAATAGCTTATATCTCAGGGCCTACCGGGGGATATATAATTGGCTTTATTCTGGCATCCTTGTTTATCGGTTACTTTATAGACAGATTTGTCAGAGCCAGAAGTTTCTTTGTAATCTTTGTTCTGATGCTTTTTGCCAATTTTGTTCTCATTCACCTACCCGGACTTCTTCAGTTGAGCGTAGTTACTGGCGTAAGGAATATTTATAAATTATTGAGCATGGGTACACTGCCATTTATAGTGGGTGATGTGGCTAAGGTTCTGGCAGCGGCAGCATTGGCAAAAGCCGTTACTCCTAAGCAGGCTCATAAGGAAGGGGTAGATGTAGAATTTTCCAATAAACAATAGCGTCTTCATTAGTGTCTATATAATATTGAGGGCGAATAGCTATCCTTTTAAAACCAAATTCTTGATAAAACTTTTGTGCAGTCGAGTTTGAGGAGCGAACTTCCAGAGTAACTTTATCCAGATTTTGTTTCTCTATTTCCTTAAGAAGGTATTGCAAAAGTTGGCTACCTAGACCTTTCCTCCTGAAGGATGGATGCACAGCGAAGGTAACCAGGTGGGCTTCATTCCTTATTTTCCAATATCCTCCATAGGCGACCAGAGAATGCTGGTATTCCATAACATAGTAGAAAGCAAAGTCCTCTTTTTCTAGCTCCACCGAAAATATATTGGAAGACCAGGGATTAGGGAAAGAGAGTCTCTCTATCTGGCTAGCTCTTGGAATATCTTCTTTTCTCATTCGACGAATCTTTATCTCCCCCTGCAAGTTATTTACCCCTCTTTTTTATTACTGGAGAAGAAATATAAAGTGGAACTAGAGTGAAGATATCATCTGTTTTTTTACTTTCTATCTTTTCTGCTCCCACTTTGAGTAGAGTTTTGAGGTGTGCGGTCTCTTCCAGGAAGAAAAAAGAATAATTATCTGTTAGTTTTATCTTATTAACTAGATTTTCGTACTCCTCAGGGATAAGGAAGGTTATCTTTCGCCCAGGAAATCTTTTTCTAATTCTTTCTTCAATTTCTTTCCAGGCGGAAAATAAGTATTTACTTTTTCTATAAACCTTCCTTTCATCTTTTTTGTAGAATGCTGTATAAAATTTATCTCCGTAGGCTTGAAGAAGGGGACAAATTATACCCTGCCCGGGGAAAGATGCTATCCAGACATCGAAAGAAGGAATTCCTGCCAGAGGAATTTTCAGAGTAAAGGCTAGGGATTTTGCTAAGCTCAAGCCAATTCGCAAGCCCGTAAAGGAACCCGGGCCCAGGATAACCACGATACCTTCTAAATCCCGAATTTTTTTTCCTCTTTCTTTGAGCAGGATATCTAAAGAGGGCAGCAATTGTTGAGAGGAAGAATGAGGAGAAAGTATTTTTTGAATTATGATATCTTCTTTTTCTCCCAAACATACAATCCCCCTTTTTACTGAACTATCTATTCCTAACAGGAACAAAACAGTTTCTCCATTTTCTTGAACACTTCTCTATAAGAAGCTCCATAAGCCTGTCCACTTATTTTCCTTTTAGATAGGTTTACTATTTTAAGATTAATCTCCAAATATTCTTCAGGCAAGAAGTCCTTTATCTTCTTTGCCCATTCGATAACCACAACCCCCCTCTTTTCATAGAAATACTCCTCATAACCCAGAGAGAAGATTTCTTCCGCATTATTTAAACGATAAAGGTCAAAATGATATAGAGGGAGAGGGCCGTCATATTCATTGATGATAACGAAGGAGGGGCTTTTAATCAAACTTTTAATCTTCAGGCCTTCGCCTATTCCCTGCACCAGGGTAGTCTTTCCGCTGCCTAACTCTCCTGTGAGAGCTACAATTGAGCCTGCAGAGAGATTTTGCCCAAGATTCTTGCCCACTTGTTTAGTTGCTTCAGGATTTTGGGTTACTATAGAGAACATTTTAAGATAGTATCTCGTATTCTTTTCGAGAGCCTTCTTGTAGCTAGACCTACATCTGTTTCTTGAAATACAGCCTTTATCACTGCTATTCCATCAGCTCCTGCCTCTAGGGTCTTATCTATATTATCCAGATTTATTCCCCCTATTGCTACTAGAGGAATTTTTATGAACTCTTTGACTTGAGAGATTATCTGTGTGCCTTTAGGTGGACCGGCCTTCGGTTTACTAGAGGTAGAAAAGATAGGGCCTATGGCTATATAATCAGCTCCCTCTTTTTCGGCTTGTTGAGCTTGTTTTACAGAGTGAGTGGACACGCCAATAATTTTGTGCTCTCCCAAAATCTGTCGAGCCATTCCTAAAGGCATATCCTCCTGTCCTATATGCACTCCATCTGCCTGGCAGGCTATGGCTATATCAACCCTGTCGTTAATTATAAAGAGAACAGGGGGCTCGACTATTTTTCTCATTGAAAGAGCTATTTCTAGAAAGGCTCTTAGGGGTAGGTTTTTCTCTCTCAGTTGGATTACGGTGGCTCCGTTGGCTATTATCTCTTTTACTTTCATCTCAAAGCTTTCTTTCTCTATCAAGTCAGAGCTGGTGATTACATAAAGGCTAAAGTTATACTTTTTGTATAGTCTCATTTCTATCTTTTTTTCCAGGCAGTAAGTTTGAAAACGAATTTTCCTGAATCGCTCTCCCATGAGGGGAGAAAGCAATTTGCCAAACTCCTCTAGACTTCTTTCTGCCTCTTCAACTCTTTTGAAGTTAGCTCTGAGCATCTCTTTGATTTCTTCTCTTTTTTCTTCGGCGAGTTGCGCTCCTACATCTTTTTGAGAATTACGAGAACTTATTAGTTCTTCCCGGCTAAAAGCAGGAGTCTCTTCTACTATCTTTGCCAGGGAATGGCGTAGCTCCTTAAGCTCCTCAGTAAAAGAGCGGTCGTCCAGGACAAATCTTACCCCATCTTCTATAACTCTTAGTCCTTCGCTGGCACGATTAAGATTGGCATCTATTATTCGGTAGATAGCTCGGCGGGAATCCATAATAAACCTCTTTGCTTTTTTGAATATAGTAGCCCCATCTCTTTGCTTATCATAATATCTGGCGAGTGATAAGTCAAACTATAAAACCCGTTGCTCGTTGCTTGTCGCTAGTCGCTTGCACCCTCCTCTTTCCTCAGGGGAGAGCTTAAGGTGAGGGGGCATGAACCACAAATAAGATAGTGAATTATCGTTTTTCGCTTTGAATTCTGAGGTTTAATGATTTATTCTATACGCTAAACGCTACCCACTATACGCTAGAAATGAATTGTCCTGAGGTATTTTTTGACAAAAGAGTCAGTTTGGGCTAAAATGTAATTGATTGAATTTAAGAAAGCAGAAGGGAGACAGCTATGAAGATAAATTGTAAAAGAGAGGACTTCCTGGAGAGCATCCAGGTAGTACAGAATGCTTTGACCAGCACTGCTCTACCTGTTCTTTCTTATGTATTGTTAGAAGCCGGGCCAGAAAAGATAACTTTAACAACTACTAATTTGGAAACTACTATTCGGTCTTCTTTCCCTGCTCAGGTTGAGGGGGAGGATGAGATATGTCTTCCCGGAGATAAGCTTTTCTATATCTTGAGAGAACTTCCCTCTGCTCCGGTAGTACTCGAGATAGAAAAGAGTAAAGCTACTATCAGGTGTAAGAAAGCAATGTTTCAACTCCTGGGTTTTTCTGCCGAAGATTTTCCGGAAGTTCCTCAAATAATGGTGGAAAAGTTCTTTTCTCTTTCTCAGGAAGAACTCAGGCAAATGATTCAACGGACAGTTTTCGCTGCTTCACGGGATGAGACACATCAAAACTTAAACGGGGCTTATCTTGAGGTTGAAGAAAAGGATGCGAGATTGGTGGCTACTGATGGAAGACGTCTATCTTTTGTTCACGTTTCTTTAGCTTCTTCCTCTCTCTCCTCTGGGGAAGCTATAATTCCTTTGAGAGCATTGCAGCAACTGGCACGAATTTTAAGTGGAGATAAAGAGGTAAAAATAGGGGTGAGTGAGAGACAGATATTTTTCGAAATGGACCATATTCTTCTCATCTCCCAATTGGTCGATGCTAAATTTCCTGATTATAGAAAAGTAATTCCTACTGAGTTCAGTATAGCCATATTAGCTGATAGAGATGAGTTTTTGAGAAGCGTCAGGCGAGTTTCTCTTCTCACAGATGAAAAATCCCGTCTTCTCAAATTTCAATTGAAGGAAAATACTCTTCTTATTAGCGCTGAGGCTGCTGAATTGGGATACGCCTATGAGGAAATTGATGTAAGAAGGGAAAGAGGGGAGGAAATAGAAATAGGCTTTAGCTCTGCTTATCTTCTGGATATATTAAAAAATATAGAAAAAGGAGAAGTTCGAATAGAGCTAACAGATTCTGAAGGTCCCGGAGTCATCAGACCCAGCGAGAATAAAGACCATATTTGTGTGCTGATGCCTGTGAGATTACGAGGCATGGAAGAGGAGGAAGTAGAGTAGATGCCTCAGGACGATTCCTCTCTGTCACTGTATATCGTTGCTAGTCGCTCGTTGCTAGTATCTCGTAAGAAAAGACCTTAAAATCTACAAAGCAATGCTATTGACGCAATACGATTTACGCACTTCTTTCTTTTCCCCTCGCAAAGAGGGAACACAAGCAACTAGCGACCAGCAACGAGCAACGGGTTTTGAGGAATGTCCTTCGGTATTTGTGTAAATTCTTATACTTCAAGAAAAAAAGGTGCGGTTGAATAGCTTATTCTTATCAAATTTTCGTAATTTCAAAACCCTGGATTTAGAATTTTGTCCCCATTGGAATATTTTCTGGGGTGACAATGGCGAGGGTAAAACTAATCTAATCGAGGCCCTCTACTGCTTGGGATATGGTTCATCTTATCGCACAAACTGTGATGAGGAACTGATTAAGTGGGAAGAAAAGGGTCTCTATTTGAAAGGAGAAGGGTGTAAGAGGAAGGTATTCCTGGACTATGAGTTTGTTCTTTCCCGCAATAATTCTAAAATAAGAAAAGTAAATTCTCACCGAGTAAACCTGAGAGATTCCAGTAAGTGGTTATGGATGGTTGTTTTTTCCCCCGATGATATTTGGCTCCTTAAGGGCCCTCCGCTAGAGAGAAGAAATTTTCTAGATGCCAAACTCCCCCTGTTTAACCCTCGTTATCCTTACCTCAAATCTTCCTATCAGAGAATACTCTCTCAAAGAAATTATCTTCTTTTTTCTGCCAAGAAGAACAAACGAACCGATGGACAGTTAGAGAGCTGGGATGAGCAGTTAATAGATGTGGGCTCAATAATAGTTAAGATACGTCTGGAGGGGCTGAGAAAATTGAGTTCTTTTTTTACCACTATTTATCCAGAGATAAATGGTAAGGAGTGTAGGGCCAACCTGGCTTACAAATCTTCCTTTTTAAAAGGTGACTTTTCTTCCCTCACCCTGGAGGAGATTAAGAGTATTTTTCGCAAGGAACTAGAGCTAAAGAGAAAAAAAGAAATGGAGCAAGAGGTAACCTTAGTGGGCCCCCATCGAGATGACTTTCTTATTTTAAGAAATGGAGTTAGCCTGCGTCCTTTCGGCTCTCAAGGAGAGCAGAGAATGGCTGCTCTCTCTTTGAGGCTAGCCGAGCTTGAGCTAGTTAAGTCAAAGGAAGAGGATTATCCTCTAAGTCTGTTAGACGATATTGCTCCTGAGCTTGACCCAGCAAGGCAAAGATTATTATTAAATTCAGTGAAGAAGCAAGGTCAGGTTTTTCTCACCGCTACCAATCTCTCCCTATTTAAGAATAACGTATCGGAAGAGACTTATTTTTATCAGGTAAAAGCGAACAATGTGAGGAGACAAGTATGAAGCGCGATAGCTTTCCTTCTCCTGTGGGCGAGGTGTTGGGAAGAGTATTCAGTAGACGAGGCATAAGTAAAAAAATGAAAGAGATGCGTGTTCTAGGGTTGTGGAAAGAAGTAGTAGGCAAAAAAATAGATAGACATACTCATCCCTTCTCGATAAAAAAGGGTAAACTTTTTGTCAGTGTGGATAATTCAGGCTGGCTAGTTCAACTGACCTATCTTAAAGATAAAATAATAGCGGAGTTCAACAAAAAAGAGGGAGGCAAACCGATAAAGGATATCTATTTTCGGCTAGGAGAAATCAAGAAGAGTACAAAAGGAAAAACAAGAAAGCCTCTTCCCACAAAAAGAGTGAAATTAGAAAAGATTGAACTGGATGAGATAGGAAGAAATTTAAAAGGAGTAAAGGATAAAGCTCTTCATAAGATTCTAAAAAGAATTCTAATAAAGGATAAAAACCTCAAAAAAGTTCTAAACTAAGAGAAGAATTGACAGGGCTTGCTCTTGTGATAAGGTAAGAAAGGAGGAAGAGTTGCATTATAAGAAGCTGCGAGAGCAAATGGTGAGAGAGCAGTTCATTACTCGAGGGATTGCCGACCAGCGAGTTCTGGCAGCATTTTATAAGGTAGAGCGAGAGAAGTTCGTTCCTCCTGAGGTGCGTAATAACGCCTATGAGGATTTTCCCTTATCTCTTGGGGAAGGGCAAACCATCTCTCAGCCTTATATGGTTGCTTTGATGACTCAAAGTTTGGAACTAAAAGGTAATGAGAAGGTTCTGGAGATAGGGACAGGTTCCGGATATCAAACAGCTATTCTTGCTGAACTGGCTAGAAAAGTCTATAGCGTAGAAAGAATAAGAGTTTTGGCAGAAAGAGCGAGAAAGCTTTTAGAGAAGCTTGGGTATAGTAATGTTAAGATTCTTCTCGGCGACGGAACTCTGGGATGGAAGGAGTCTTCTCCTTATGATAGAATCCTGGTAACGGCAGGAGCTAGAGAGATACCTCAACCTTTAACAGACCAGCTAGAGGAAGGGGGAGTAATGGTTATTCCGGTGGGGAATAGTTATTCACAAGATTTAGAGGTGGTAAGGAAGAGGAAAAATCACATTAAGACAGTAGCGGTAGAAAAATGTGTTTTTGTTCCTCTAATAGGAAAACATGGCTGGGATGAGGCAAGACTTGATGAGTAGCCTGCTGGATAACAAGGAAATCCTCACTTTTCTCATTTCCATGCTTCCCATATCAGAACTGCGGGGAGCTCTTCCCTTTGCTCTATCTCAAGGAATAATACCCTGGGAAGCCTATTTAATAGCTGTAGCCGGTAATATATTACCCGTACTTCCCTTGCTCTTATTGCTGCAAAGGTTAGCTATTTTTGCTCAGCGCTATAAAGTAGGAGCGAAATTTCTTGACTGGACTGTGAAACGGGCAAAGAAGAGAGAGGACCTGGTCAAAAGATATGGATGGGCAGGGCTTATTTTGCTGGTAGCCATTCCCCTACCCATAACCGGTGCCTGGACAGGAACTCTGGTGAGTTTTCTCTTATCAATGAGGATTAGGGACTCCTTTCTTGCTATCTGCATTGGAGTAGGGATAGCCGGAATCATAGTTCTTGGACTCAGCTTGGGGGGGATAGGGCTGTGGGGCTTGATAAGAAGCTAAGCTATACTATTTATTTTTCCTTCAGACATATCATACTTCAGCGGGTTAAAATAAGCAAGATTTTTTAAGGAATGGACGATTTGTTGCCTGTCATTGCGAGCGAACAGAGTGAGCGAAGCAATCTCAAATAGGTCGCTCGGGACAAACTCCGCAATCTCAAGACATGCTCGACTTGCTCTATAGATTATGTTTCTTCGTCGGGATGTAGCGCAGTCTGGTTTAGCGCGCCTGCTTCGGGAGCAGGAGGTCGTGGGTTCGAATCCCACCATCCCGACCACAAATTCGTTGCTCGTCGCTCGTATCTCGTGAATCGCCAGAACAATCCAAGATGCACAAGATTCAAGGGATTTGAAGCCGAGTGGAGCGTTCTATCCTTTCCCTACTCTAGCAATCCGAGTTAGTTAGCCTGAGCCAGCGGGACATCGGACGGATTAAAAGCCCTTTGGATTTTGGGAAAAGATGAAAATAGCAAAGAGTTATAATCCGGGGCTTCATCTACAATCGTGCATAAACGAAGTATTTCGGTTATTTTAAGTTATACAAAATTTACGGTCAGAAATTAGTATAATCAAGAAAGAAGGGTAGATTAAGATGCAAACAGCAAAACAAGAGGTCAGTAAACTTCTTAAAAGTTTGCCAGATGTTTGCGCACTAGAGGATATTCAATATCATCTTTACGTTCTTCAAAAGATTGAGCGTGGTTTAAAGGATGCAGACAAAGGGCGTGTTTACACACAGGAAGAAGTTGAGAGGATGATGGCAAGGCTCGAAAAGTAAATTGGGCTTATAAAGCCACTACTGACCTTGAAGCACTTGCTGAATATATTGCTCGAGATTCCGATTTTTATGCGTCAACATTTGTTCAGGAAATCCGTGATGCAAGCCGTTCATTCAATGAATTCTCTGAAAGAGGACGTATTGTTCCTGAGCTTGGTAAATTTTCCGGGAAATGGTTAAATCACCGCTATAGTTAACGACCACGGAAAAACATTAAAAAAAGTACATTTTGACGATGACCATATTTGCCTGACTTCTGATAACCCGAAGTATCCGCCGATGTTTTGGAAAAAGGAAGATGACCCTGAGATAATCGGCAGGGTAGTAAGGGTTCTGAAGAGGGTGTAGATAAAAAGCAATTACTGGATAACCACGTCCATCCCTACGACTGCGGCAGAAAGATGGACGGACAAGAAAGCTAACTGATGACCGACTACGAGGAAATATCAATAATTGTAGGGCAACTTCGCGGCCTGCTTTCCCGGGCTGATAGGATGACCAAGAATGGATTGGACCTGAGCAGGCAGAAGATTGGTTCTGTGGTTGAGGATGGAGTCTATAGGGATTTTATCAGAATTATCGAAAAGACAAGAGAGATTAATGATAGTAATGGGTTCGGGCAGCATGGAACGTTACTCTCACTGGCTAACTCTGAAATAGGTAACTGGTCAGAGTTGGTAGATAAGTGTATAATGTTTCTGCCAATAGTGGAGGAATTTGAGAGGAGACTGAGGCCTGGTGAGGGCAAAGCTAGGACAATTCTATAGAGACAAAATAACGTACTAGGAGAGATAACGATGCCTAAAGTGTATTACATTATTATGGCAGGAGTTTTACTATTATTTGCTGCCGGATGTGTTTCCGGGGTCCCTGTCGTTGACCTGACGGAATATGGGAGAGTAGGATTTATCGATGTGAGCTCTAGTGCTGAAGGGGAAATTGCCAGATTAGCTTCCCAACAATTAATAGAAAAAATTCTCGAAATTGACCGAGATAAGATAACTGTTATTGAGCTTGGAAGTGAAGAGGGAATACTCCGAGCACTGGGAAGAGAAAGAATTGACCCTGAGACCATACAGATGATTGGAAAAAAGGACAATGTAGGAATTATAGTCTCAAGTCATCTCAATATCTCAGAGGTTAGACCGCACCTAGATATTTCCGCTATTACGGAATCTTTCGGAGTGAAAGCCGATGTTGATGCTTCTCTTATAGTTAAGTTATTCGAAACTGAAGGGGGAGGAACATTATGGACCGATTCAGCAGAGGATACAGAGTCAGTTGCTTCTGTGAGTATAGGCTCTGGCGGTCTATTTCACTTTGATGCAGGCACACCTGAGAAAGCTTACGGCAATTTAATTAGAAACTTGATTAGAAAAATTAGCAGAGACTTTATGAGTGGTTAGTTGATAATAAAGAGGAGTGCCTGTTGGCAGCCACAGGCTTGGCTGTCTGTGTGGTGCCCGTGCCTTCGTCCCTATGATTGCGGAATAGAAATAGTTGATGGAGTAGGCGAAGAATGTGGGGAGCCGGCTAAGGACTGTAGGTATAAGGAGGGACAAGATGAAAAGGAAAGCTACTGTCTTTTGGATCTTCGGAGTTCTCCAGGGTGTTGTCTTAGGGAGCATAATTTTTCTAGTCTTTAAGTCCTTGAACACCATCAGTACAGTGAAAGTGATCGGATTGGACACTCAGATTTTGCTGAGCGTTCTCTTTCCACTTTTTTTATTGATAGTTGAATACCTGATATATTCAAAGGAATAACACAGCAGTCTTTACCTGGTTGGTGTTTGTCAAAGGGAATGATTAGTAGGGACAAAAAGTAGTACGTTGAGAGATAACCGCAATGTGGGTAATGAAAACCACCCCCTACTACGGCGACAACCTTGATATCCTTCGAGAATACATACCTTACGAAAGTGTTGGCCTAGTCTATCTTGACCCGCCGTTTAAGAGTAGCCAAGACTATAATATACGCTCAAAGAAAGAAATGGGACCAAGTCTGCTGCTCAGATTAGGACATTTCGGAATACGTGGATATTGAGGAGGCGAGTGATCATATTCCGGTTGTGGTGGAGTTGCAGGATACTTGATCCGCAAAAGGAGAAAATCAGTGGACGGAGTAAAAGGTAAGACAGTCGAGGCCAAACTGGAACGCAGCACTAGAAAATGGTGGTTTTTTCTCATATTTATTGTTATTCAGTTCATCCCGTCCTATACCTCAAAGACGGCCGATGTGGCAGATATAGGAATAATCACCGGCGAAATACTCAGTAGGGGCATCGTCTATTCCTTGAGTGTAATCTACCCAGTATTCAAGATTGTGCCCATCTTATTGCTCATTTTGATAGTTCTTTTGAAGAATAGAGTAACGCGTATCTTTGCCGGGTACGTGGCTCTCACTTACGTCCTCTTTGCATTTCTTTAAAACATTGCCATCACAGAAAAGTGGGGTCTAGGTATTCTCACTATCAATCTCGCTATGTTCTTGACCGTTGCTGCCTTTTGGATTTGGGAGACAATCGCTGGCAAAAATGACTTTACGCCACAACGGCGTCCCTTATGGAGATACTGGGTAGTCCCTGTAGCACTCCTGGCTTTCTGGTACCCGGCGAATGGTACCACATTTGCGGCTGACTTTAACCCAACTTCCCGAAATATTAGGATAAGAATCCTAAAATCCTTTATTATCCTTGTTCTTCTACGTTGTTATGTGTTCTTTGTAGTCTCTAATAGACTGAATGGTTTCTATGAAAAGATTCTGT